>OHFG01000650.1_pt1 | contig 22849 bp, 13 predicted proteins | sample 1567411 | NCBI WGS metagenome assembly OHFG01 (sample SAMEA3879563, study PRJEB24766) | human gut metagenome | biome: human-associated habitat; feature: feces | place: USA | collected 1985/1987
GCTTCTTGATGTACGAGCTGAGCGGATACCGCCGGCACGCGCCGCGCGTCGGGAAATATCCGTCTGGATTCTCGTGAAGTGACAGCAAAACATCCAGCGCGGCGGGGTTCTTTGTCTTCTGCATGGCATGGACTGCCAGCTTTCGATGCACCCAGCCGTATTCCGGGATCTTGACCCACGGAGAAGATACGCTTGGATTCACCGCCGTCCACAGCAGTTCACCGCAATTCATACATTTATGATTGCGCCGGTTCTCCATGCGGAACGCCTCCGGTTTCGCGGTCACCCAGTCGTATGTATCGTCGCTGCTTGGCAATTCTATGACGGAACCACAGCCGGGGCAGCGGAACGCGCCTTTGTGTGCGTCAAACAGGACAGCCGGGCGGCGCATATAGCCGTCTCGTGCCTTTTCCTTGCTGATAACGGCGTAGATGCTTTTGTCGCCCTGCCGGTACTGCGCGTACAGGCTGTCCAGCTCTGTAATGCTGCGGACGATGACGCCTGCGGTGTCCGGCAGCGTTTCGGCAAGTTCGCGCACCCACTTCTTTGCGACGTGCGACGGGCAGAGGATGATGTTGAACGTCTTTTTCCGTTTCTGCGCCTGATACGCGGCCAGCGCCGTCGCGCCGATCTTCGTCTTGCCGCTTCCACATTCCGCCACGATGAACGCGGATTTCCCCTCCGAGAGCTTGCGCTTGACCGATTCCGCAACCGCAAGCTGCGCCGGATAAAGGCTGTAGCCTGCGTGTGCACGGATATAGTCGTTGATGCGCAAAAGCTCCGGGGAAAGCTGCTCCGCAGCGGGGTCAAACAGCGGTTGGAACTGATTACGGATTCGCTCTGCCACGGTCACGCCGAACGCGCTTAGGTAGCTGGTGACAGAATGCACACTGTCAAAGCCGTTGAGGTTCTGAACTGTTCCGGGAATACGGATTGCGCCGGTTTTCAAGCCATCCTCCAGCACCTTGACAATATTGGCGTCGTCCTTCTTGCACAGCAGCAGCCACGCCTCCAGCCGTTCCCGAATGGAGATGACGCGCAGCGGCTTGAGCCATCTGCGCCGCTGCAATTCGTCCAGAACATAGTCCTGAAACTCCGGGATGAGCGGCACGGCCGTTTTCCGGTCCAGCGCTTCAAACAGCGCCCGCCGGTCTCCGGCCGGGCAAAAAAGGATGCACTTTCTCGGCGGCAGCTCTACATTCGTCTGACCGTCCGCCTGTGCATCTTCGTCCTTTTTTGCCGCAGTGTCTTCATCGTCCAGCGAGAGGATGGTCGCCTCGGCATAAATTCCGTCGTGGCTCAGATGGCATTCGTACTTCTTTGGTTCGCAGGCGAGCATGGCTGGTTCACCGGCAAATTCCGTTTCCAGCGTCGCACCGGCGTAGATCGCGTCCGACATGGCGCGTACCATCTCCGGATACCCGCCGAAGCGGATCGCCCGAAGATGCTGCTTCCGTCCATCCGGTTCAAGAATGATCGTGTCCGCATACGCGCTGAGACGGATCTCCTGCTTGGGGTTGTAGTAGCTGATTGGCATTAACCGGCTCTTTTCTGGCATTCATGGTTTCACTCCTTTCATCGTTTTTGGACGCAAAAAGGCCGTAACTGCCAAGCGGCAATTACGGTCTTACTGGTCCTGTTGTATTTTGGTATTCACTGGCCTGCGCGCGGAACCGGGGCATACCTGTCCCCAAGTTTTCACCTCCGCCCTGAAATTGCTCCGCCCTTAATCTGCTCTGACCTGAATACAGAGATATTGTAGCGGATATGAGAAGGAAACGAAACTTGCAAATGATGCAAGTATTCTAGTAAGACCGCAGTGTTCAATACCCCCTATGTCCATATCGCTTGTGTACAACATACACAATTTATATACAAATACTGATGATTTTCCATTCGCTGTCTGTTGCATTTCCTGACGTTAAATGTCTATATAGACAGAAACTCCTTTAACCGAACAATGTTGAACTAATATGAATTTGCCTGATCAGCAGTTCATATGTGCCCTGAATTTTCAGAAAAGCGCGCGACTGAAAATTTTACTGCTGCAAGCTATCAGCAGCAGAGGGCAGTCGGTTGATAGCAATACGTAACAAAATAAAGGAGGTCACGAACATGAAGAAATTTGTGGTGTGGGTTCTTGCAATCATTATGCTGCTTTCGGTATGCCCGATGGCCCTCGCTGCGGAAAATTCCGAGGTTGCACCATATGGCGGTACCACAAGCGCTTACTTGACTTTGTTCAGTTGTACGATGTATTCTGGCAAGGGATCGGGCTATACGGTCGCGACTTTGCAGAAGGGCACTACTGTATGGAGTTCGGATACAAGCGGTACATGGTATAAGGTCACTTACGGAACGGATACCGGTTATATCGAAGAAGCAAAACTTTGCGAGAAAACAAAGTGTTACTATACTGTTGCCTCAAAACTCAATTTACGAGCAGAGATTGGGACATCCGCTCAGATAATTGGCACCATCGATTACAACACCTTTGTGCAGGTAAATAATTATAACGCGGATGGCACATGGGCTAAAGTCAAAGTACGAGAAGGGCAATATGTTGGATCGGTTGGTTGGGTTTCGACAGAGTACCTGAGAAAGTACGACGGTATTTGAGCAGTTACACGAGAGGGGCAGCGCTGCTGCCCCCCTCCATGTAAAAAACTGTCACGAGGAGATAAACATGAACAGATTGCGTAAGCTTGTCGGCATACTTTTAGTAATCTCGGGACTGACTGGCCTGCTGGGCTGCAACCGAGAATCTCAAAAAGATGCCATCGGATCTCTACCAGATTTGCCGGAAGTATCGTCCGGTTTTACATATCAAGCTGCTTATACAGACATTGCTGCTGAACTATTATTTGCAGACGGCGAAAGCCTTCTTGCAGAGAAGAACGGGCAGCGGGAAATCTATGAAAACGGAAAAAACACAGAGGTTGTAGGCGATGATATAATTGCTTTTACGCTTTGGCAAGGGAATCGCTATTACCTGCATGAACAGAACAACTCTGTTTTTTGGGAAACTCCGTCCGGAACAAAAATCTCTTTAGCGGAAGATACGCGCGGGTATGATCCGAATCATATTCGTGCGCAGCTTGTTTTCAGCGAGAAAGAGCAATATCTGCGATATGGGTATCAATTGTATGTTTTAAATGAAGATACGGCAGCGCTGGTGGGGAGCGATATTCGCTGGGTAGGTATAGGGATCGTCAATGATACAGTATATGCTGTAGGCCATGCGGCAGATAAAAAGCAGACGGAGGGCAGCGGATACACGGCACTATATCAAATAGATAACGGACAAGCGACCCCTATCGCAACCCTTACACACGGCGCATCTATTGTCTGCGGCGGCGAAGAGGGCTTATACATTCTTGTAAACGACATGATATATCAGTACCAAAACGGTCAGCTGATGAGCCTGACCCAACTTCTTCCGCTTGGGATCGTCTCAAATGAAATAACAGGAATGACTGCGGCAGCTGATGGATTACATCTGCTCACAGAGGACGGTTTTTACACGCTGTCGAAATGCGAAGACACAGAAATGGTGTCCTCAGAAGAAACGACGGCAGATACTATACTGCGTGTTGGCTATTGTAATGACGAAGTCGGGAATATTCAGGCGGCTTTGGCTGCCTTCGCTGCGGAAAACCCACAAATTACATTAGAGGCAGAAACATATGCCTCGCATGATGAACTATTGATCAAAATCATTTCCGGGGACGTTCCAGACGTCCTGTGGTTTAACGGCGAACTGGCAACTCTTCAGATGCTTGCTGGTAAGGGGCTGCTGCGGGAGTTGAGCAGCATTGCGGCCGATTTGAACAAATCTGACGAGTATTATGAGAATATTCTTGAATGCGGAACATTCGGAGACGAACTCTATGTCCTGTTTCCGGCATTCTCAGTTGAAATATTCTCCGCGCCAGAAACAATTCTTCCCGAAAGCCGTAAGATTGAAACTTGTCAACAATTCGACGAACTGTTTCTTCCGTATTGTCCGAACGGATATGGTTGGACAACCCAGAATATTGTCTTGAATTGGTTCCTGAATGATAGCCTTTCGGAGTTTGTAGACTACGATACAAAGGAATCGAACTTCCAACAAAACAGTTTCTACGAAATGCTTGCGTTCTGCAAGAAGTTCCCTGTCGAATTTGAGGCAGCAACAGCCGACCAGCCCTTCCGAACGGTTTCCTTAAGAAGTCCAGCAGAAATTGTGAGCGAAGAAACTCATTACGCACTCTTTTCTTCTTTTGATGCGGGGGTTTCCTTTTCACCGCTTCCCTTCTCTTCTTATGCGGGTTTTGGCGTAAATGCAGACTCGTATCTTGCTGTGACAAGGGCCTGCCAGAACGACGAAGCGGTAAATGCTTTGCTGCGATTTATTTTCTGTACCGACACCCAGGTTGAAATCGCTCAGCAGGAGTTCGGGAAAATTGTTTTAAATAAGCAGGCAAATGAGAAACTCTGGTCAGATGCCGACGATAGCGAGGAATGGAAGCTTGCATGTGAAATGCTGCAGAGTATTTTGCAGCGTGTTGATCATCTGAATGGCTGCGTCGATTATTCCGTCATAGAGATTATCGCAGAAGAGAGCAACGCGTATTTTCAAGCGGATGCCTCTGTACAGGATGTTGCGTCCAGAATAGATCAACGTGTAACCTTGTATTTGATGGAACAAGAGTAATCTCAATGAATTATTCTTAGGGTGTATCTGAAAACTCATGATGTGACCGGCAGCGAGGGATTTTTGCGTTGCGCAAGACATTTTTTCGCAGGAATACTGACGTATTTCAAGGAAAAATGACGCGGCGCACCGCAAAAAGGCCCGCTGTCCGGGTGCGTTGGGAGTTTTCAGATACACCCTATGCACAGACTTTGTGCTATTTGGAATATTTCAAAAAAATCGTTGCATTTCTACAAATTTTGCGTCTATATATTAAGAAGCATTTTTATCCGTGCATGGTGTGAACTGGATTCTGCAAAAACAGAGACTGCAATTGAGCAGTCTCTGTTTTTGCAGAATTATAAAGTATACACAAAAATCGGCCATGCGGATGAAGAAAAGTCGCGATGTATAATGCAATCTTTTGAGAGAATAAAAATGCTGCTTGATACAATCCATTCGGAATATATGGGAGTGCGAGCGGGGTGAAACTGAGACAATTGAATAAATGCACGCAAGCAGACTATGCAGGATAAGCCCACAACACAAGAAGCAAGAAAAAATGAATATTAAGTACGGGAGGATTCAAATGATTTACTGTGTTTGCCCCAAGTGCAAAGCAAAGCTGAAAATTGATGAAAACGACACTATGCCGGGATGTAGAGAGCTTGAGGAGGTTTATTGCCCGATATGTGATGAAGAAGTCACGAAAGTATTTACCAGCGGAATCCCAACTGTGACCGTAGAAGAAAAATAAAATCGTTTCCGTTCTTTCCATAGATGAGTGATACTTACAAACCATGCGAAATAACTGTAAAGAGAGGACCGGAAAAGATGGACTTGTCGCCGAAAAAGAGAGATTGCATTCGAGGGTTTCAACGATTGGGTTTTAAGTGGCGTTATATGGGAGCGCAGAGCGGAACAGAGGTTTATACGGATGCGCTAACGGTTACTGGCAGATGGTGATTTGCCTATGAAGAAATTCTTTTTAGGATTGGCGTTATTTCTTGGAGGTCAAATTGGACTTGCTGGATGGCTTGTTGCAAGCACCTCAATATTTCAGCGTGGCGGAGTATCCTCCGTTATGAGCGCACTTCGCGCAGGATCAGGTGTCACGATTATTGTTTTCTATATTCTGATGTCCTTGGTTGGCCTTGTACTCTCTATCCATGAAATAATAAAAGATACTCCACCTAAAAAGTAAACAGGCGAAACGGTTGAGTGATAATCAGATCACTATGGGGTACTACTGATTTCGGTTAGCAAAATTCAGAGAAGTTTTCGCTAAGCACCTAACGCAATGCGGGGCACAAAGTTATTGCTAACTATGTGTCCCGCATTTTTGATGTCACGGTTTTCATTTGAATTTCCTTATGACAAGGAAAACATATGCCCCTCGTGTTTCTTGCAGCGTAAAACCGTACCCAGCAAGACTTAAGCAACTTGCTTTCAGTTATTCCATGCGCGTAGGTGCAGCATACCGAAGCACGAGAAAATAAGATTATGCTCTGAAATAAGCAGGACAGCAGCCTATATACTGCTGTAAAAATCGGTGTGAGAAACCAGTCGGAGAGCCCAAAGCCGCGGTAGCCTGTTATGCAGTTGTGTATAATTTATTCGTCTGTAATGGGAACTATGTGAGACCCAATAGGGGAGGATTCCATAGATACGCGGTGTTTATTCCACCCAATTTTCGACGGCCAGATCAGGCACACGCTCAAACTCTCGGACGTTGTTTGTGACCAGAATAATATCTTCAGATCTAGCGTACGCGGCAATCAGCATATCTAATGGACCAATCAGTGGACCTCTATCCTGTAGACAGGATCGGACTTCGCCGTAGGAACGCTGTGAGATGGTTTGAAGTTTATGTTAGAAGCGTTTCTATAGTTTACATTATCGTCCTACGATCTTCCCGAAAATCTGCTTCTTCCCGTCGTCATACCGCTGGATCACGACCATGACGGTATCGCCGGTTTTGAAGTCCGAGTCCTCGTAGTGGAACGAATACCGGCACATGACGACCGCGCCGTCGGAGAGGTTGCAGAACACGCCGCCTGCGTATTTGCCCGCGATGGTTGCCCTGCGGCGGCAACCGACGGGGTGGCGCAGGCTGGCTTCGTCGAAGGGATTCAGAACGGTCTCCTTGACGGAGATCTCCAAGGTACCGGTTTTGCGGTCAAACTGCTTGATCACGCAGGTCAGCTCATCGCCCGGATGGTACTGTTCCCGCAGGTCGGGGATGGCGGCGTAGCTCATGTCGCGCTGTGAAAGATTTACATCGTAGCCGTAACACTCGACCAAACACCGGCGCGGCCCAACGGCCAACACACGACACGGAAGGCGGCTGCCCGGCTGGTGGAGCGGCTGCGTGGAGAAGAAATAACGCCGGGACGCCAGCGCCAGACGGCGAGAGCCGATGGTGAAACAGTGCCAGCAGCCAAATATGGGTTATAAAAAATCACGTAAAGTGTCCAACTTCACGTGACGATTAAACCACAAAATATTCTGCTTTCACACTTAATTATACATGCAGATATAGAAAAGTCAACCCGATTCCATGTCTTCAATCATCAATTTCTTGCAAATTTCATCGTGTAAAAAGTGTGTGAAGCAGTTATGTAAATCTGCATCAGCAGATGCAGAACGGTTTTGTCTTGTATTTGCCGTCATGATTCTGGTAAAAAGGAAAGGTGGAGCACTTGCCGAAATACGGAGAGAACATTTATCACCGGAAAGACGGTCGCTGGGAGGCGCGGTATATCGCCATGCGCTTGCCAAATGGCAAGGCAAAATACAAGTCTGTCTATGGGCGGACGCACGATATTGCAAAGAAGAAGCAGCTGGCAGCAATGCAGGCGCTGACACACGAAAGCACGGCTGCGTGTGAGCTGACGCTGAAAGAGCTTTTTTCTCAGTATCTGCTTCAAACCGATGTCAAACTCTCCACACGGGAGCGTTACCGTTTCATGCTGGAACGCCATATTCTGCCGCACCTCGGAGGCATTCCAGTGTCCAGACTGACGGCGAAAGAGCTTTCTAGTTTCCTTCTCTGGATGAAGCAGCACGGACGCCTTCACAGTGGCGGCGGTTTGTCCGCAAAAACAGTACGCGATCTGGCCGTGCTGATCAAAACACTGCTGCGCTTTGCTCAGCGGGAGTATCACTGCGTCTGCGACGCGCTGAACGCGAAGCTCCCGGCTTGTACGCAGAAAAAGATCGACGTATTTTCTGAGACGGAGCTTGCTGTACTCGGAAAAGCCCTATTCCCGTCAAAGAAAATCAGCCTTGCCGTAATGCTAGCGCTTCATGCGGGACTTCGCGTCGGTGAGGCCTGCGCGCTGCGCGTAAGCGATATTGATTTTCTTTCCGGGACGCTCCATGTCCGCCGGTCTGTGCAGCGCGTCACGCTGCATGGCGTATCCCAGCTTCTGGTGCAGCGCCCGAAAAGCGACAGCTCCGAGCGGATCATACCGCTGCATCCAGAGCTGCTGCTTTTGCTGAAAAGGGTTTCCGCGAAGCTCCCGCCAGATGCCTATCTGATGACCGGCCGCGAAGATCGCCCCATGGACCCGCGCACCTGCCAGTATCAGTTCACGGTGCTTCTGCGGCGCTGCGGCATTCGGCACCGCGGCTTTCATGCGCTGCGGCACACGTTTGCAACAAGATGTGTGGAGGCAGGCGCGGATATAAAAAGCGTCAGTGAGCTGCTCGGTCACGCGGACATTAAAACAACGCTGAAGCTGTACGTTCATCCGTCGCTTGAGAGCAAGCGCCGCTGTATCCAGAGCGTCGGCGTTTTGCAGATCGGCGCATAACGTGTAAAATTCAATACGGTTTTACCCGCCGATACGGTATCGTGTCGGCGGTCTTTCTATGCCCATATGCAGTCAGTATTCCCGTCACCAACACAGGAAACCCTGACGCGGTAAGTGTTTGGATACTAATTCACGTAAAGTTGGACACTTTACGATAAAAAATCCTCGCCGTACACACGGTTAGGATACCACAAAAGAGAAAACCAATTCTGCGGTCATACAATTTCATACTGCGTGATTTTTGCTTGCCGAGGATGTGTAATCACAGGTCGCAGCCATGATTGGACTGAGCCTGTGATGAAAGAGGAAGGCTGTGTGCATTGGGAGTGTACGCGGCTACTCGCCCGGAGCCGTGCGGACAAGCAAGACTCTAAAATGATCCGCAGCAAAACGTAAGACAGCGTTTTGTTTGTAGGTCATGTGGTCGAAAGACCGCCATTGTGGGGTTCGCCCCATGAGAAGGTAGGAGTCAGAGCGCGGATGTAGATTACATCCATAGTCCAAGTCGGAAGAATCGCTATTCTCACTGCAGGGGATTCTGTCTATTTTATGATCCCTGAAATGCAGAAGGCAGACAAAAAACGTATGGTAGGCAGCACGATGATCTGCTTATTGTACTTGACACGGGCGTCAACTGTTCCCTCTTTTACGGAACAATTGGCGCTTTTTTTGTTCGTGTCCAATCCAAATTATCCCATGACGGGGATAGTTTGCAAAAAAGTACGATAGGAGGAAGATCATGCGCGACGAAGAACAGCAGAGAAAAGAGCGTCAGGCAAAACTGCTATCCGCGATCGAGCGGAAGATTGCCTACAAAAACATTGATTTTATCATTCAGCACCAGAACGATACCAAGGACGAGCTTGCAGCTTACCTGAAAGCCTGCATGGACGACATCGGACATGCCCCCGCCAAAGTGGAAATCATCGGCGGCGATCTGATCGAATACCGTTTTGGTTCGTGGGCAAAAGCGCTCGGCAAGATTTACAGCGGACCGCTCTCTACGGTCAAATATCCACCCGCCTTCAAGGACAGGAAAATCGTGCAGGATATGCTTCGGCAAGCTCTGGAGCAGTACCGCAGCACGCATCCTCAAAAGGGGGTGCAGTGATGGGACGGCAGCATCCGGACAAATCGCTGGAGAACGCCCTGCATCGGATCGTCAAGCAGCGCACGCTTGCCGCGCTTTCCATGAAGAACGTCGCGTTCGTGCTGGAGCATCAGGACGATACGCTTGACGATCTGACAGAATATCTTCGCGCCCGCCGCATGGAGTTTGACCGCCCACCGACGCGCTCGGAGGTCGTCGGCGGGGACTACATCGAATATCGCTTTGGCAGCTGGAGAAAGGCTTTGCTGGCTATCGGCGTAAAGAGCGAATGGGCGCTGAACGCCAGACCGCGAGAGCTGGAAGAAACGAAGCTGTATTTAGATGAATATGCAGCGCAGAAGCAGCTGCACCAGCAGGAAAAGCAACAGAAAAAAGAGAAAAACAAGCGCAAGGATGCCGAACGCCGCAAACAGGCTGCAAAAGCCGGAGGTTCCAAATGAGCGGCGGGCGCGGCACCTTCGACGGGCAGCACTGGCGGGAAGAGCTTCTTCGCAAGCGCACCAAAGAAGCGTTGGAGCGTTACCCGGCCGGCGAGCGCCGCCTGCATTATAACGAAGAATACAAACGGCAGACACTCATCTACAATCAGGAGCGCGACGCAAAGAAACGCGCGAAAAAAGAACGCTATGAGCAGCGGATGCGCAAGCAGGCAGAAGCCAGGAACCAGAAATCCGCTGCCAAAGCGCCGGTAACAGCCGAATCCTGATCTCTCCTTTCAGAAAGTGAATGAAAGGAGGGTTGAAGGATGGCAGTGAATAAAAGCAAAAAGCAGTTTCAAGGCAAAAATCGCCGGTTCCGCGGCGATGTCTGGTTGGATGAAAAAGTAAGCGCCAGAACCATGTACGCGCTGCAAGAGCGCGGCGTTAAATTCCCGCCGGGTACGAATGTTCGAGGTACGCGAGAGTTTAAGGATGAATTTAAGCGCCAGTTGAGCAAGTTCAAGCAGGAACACGCTGCAAAGATCGCCGCCAAAAAAGAAGCCGCAAAGGCGGCGCAGGCAGCAGCCCGGCAGCCCGCAGCTGAAGAAACTGCTCCACTATAAATTAGGTATACGATCTGCATGGGAACAGATTTGTATAAACAAGACTCTGGCTCCATCCCCCCTGTGAGCCGACTGCCAGCGCGTCACCCCCTGACGCGCATGAAATCCCCGGTTCCGAATTGGGAACGCGGAACCGGGGGATCTCAAAACAAATCTACCGGGCCTTCGCCCGTCTCGAAATGATGAATCGCATCGACAACTGAATAGCCACAGCATGAGAGCATATTGCCCCGGCGAAGCGACGCGAAGAAACGAGCGCACCAACGGGCAGAAAACGCGGTCTACGTCGCGGCGGGCGGGAGCGCAGGAAGCGGTATTGTATCTGTGGCGTGAAAAGTCCTTTGTGGTCAACGGCGCAAGCCGTAGACATATGCGCCGGTGCGGAGTGTTTCTCATCCGTGCCGGTATTCCTTGCGAGAAATGTTTCTATCGTGAAAAAACACGCTGCTGCCATTCATGCGGCGGCAGCGCAAGTAAGTTGCATGGGCAGCGCGGCCTTACTTCCGGGCTGTGCTGGCGCAAAGGAAGAAAAAATTAAAAGGAGAACAGATTATGAAAGCAAAGAAAATCGTTGCTCTCGTGCTGGCACTCGTCATGGTACTCGCTCTGGGTACTTCGGCGCTTGCCGCAACCGGTGACATGAGCAATCCCGTCACCGTCTCTGGCGTCACCCTGAGATTCGGTGATCCGAACTACCCCGCAACCGCCCCGGAGAAGTATATGTACTTCAAGGAAACCGGTACCGGCACCTATGACGCCATCTACAGCACCGATGGCACGACCGAGGACACGAGTTATTACCCCGACATCCTCGCTCTGTACATCTCGGGCAGCGTCACCAGCATCACCGGTTCGGGTATGATCTTCGTGACCTATGATGCAGCTGGCACGCCCACGGAGTCCGAAACTACGACTGTGAACACGAAGAATTTCTATACGATCAAGCCGCAGTCTGACAACTCCACGATCACTGTCAACGGCAATGTGACCGTGAGCTTCTCGGCTCCGAATGTCCAGATCGCGGAAGGCAGCAAACCGGCAGCCGTTACCGGCTATCTGCCCGTTGGTCAGTTTGCCCGCTACAACAGCTTTGGCTGGGGCACCCTGTACACCGACAACACCAACATCAAGTCGACCAGCAACACGACGAAGTTCCTGGACGGCTATGTTTCCACCGGCGTCTCCCTCGGCATGGCTGGCGGCTACATCCAGTTCGACATGGGCAGCCATCCCATCATGAACGATGCGGATAACCCCTACGGCATTGACTTCATCGTCTACGGTAATGCGTTCGTTGGAAACCCCGAGGCCGCAGGCGTTATGGTCTCCAACGACGGCGAAACGTGGTACACACTGGCCGGTTCCCGTCATTATATGAGCGATACCAAGTGGAACCAGAAGATCTCCTACGCCCGTATCGAGGGCATCGATCAGCGTGCGCTGGACTCCGCGTTCACCGCTGACGGCGTTTACTACTCCACCGACTATGTAAGCCCCAGCACGCAGACGCAGACCGCTATCGACGCTGCGATCTCCGCTGCAACGTGGCAGGGTATCCCCGCAGCCAGCAGCGCCGCCGCCGTGAACCTGTCCTACTGGCCGGAATGGGCAAACCGCACCAGCACGCAGGCTGAAAACTACGGAAACGTCTGGAAAATCGGCACCGACTCCAAGATCCCCGCTGTCGCGTCTACCGCCAACAATGCCGGTGTCAACTGGGACAAGGCGGACAAGGTCAGCACCGAGCCGAACGGCGCAGAAGTCATCACCTACTCCGGTCTGACGCTTGTCCCGGACGACACTGAGGTTCTGAAGAAGCAGAACATCACCAACCCGTCGCAGGCACAGATGACAGACGTTTATCAGTGGGGCTATGCCGATGTCCGTGTCAACGGCACCGCTTACGGCACCGCGATCAACCCGTATGCAAGCGCTGCCTCTGCGGTCAGCGGCGGCGATGGCTTTGATATTTCTTGGGCTGTCGATAAAAACGGCGTACCGGTTCCGCTTACCTCTGTAAGATACGTTCGCGTTTACAGTGCAGTTCTGTTCAACGCAGGTATCTTCGGTGAAACCTCTGCCGAAGTCTGCGGTCTGTATGCTGCAAATGGCACTGGTTCTGGTGTGGCATCGACAAGCCTAAAGGTAAAGAAAGGCGTTAAAACGCACACGCTCAGTGATACTAGCATTGTCGAATTAGCATCTGGCAACTGCACAATTACCTCCGCCGCGGAACGTGTCTTTATCAATGGTGAAGCTATTAGCGATGCGGCGAACGGACATACTCTGAACGTTGTGTCTGGGCAACTTTATCAAATCATCACGCAGAACGGAACGGAATCGCCAATCGTTGCTGTCGTCAAAGGTAAATAATCAATAAAATGGACAAACAATATTCTATGACCACGCGGGGTGCGGTATTTGCCGCACCCCGTCGTATTATTTTACTTATCCTGCTGCTGGCGTTATTGATTTCTTCAATAACGCCAGTGTTTGCATCAAATAACAACCATGTAGACTTAACATCTGCTTTTTTTGAAACACAGCCTTCAGGAAGCTGTAGCGATCATCCTGCCGTATTTGATAACGATCCGGATATGGCTGATCTGATTTTAGACAGTTATTCTCTTTATTTTATTCAAGTCAATGGTGATGTAACACAATTAGTAAAGTCTTCTGCGGGCTGTTGCTACTATGATTTGAGTTCATCATTTGAAGAATGGAGTGCCACAGAACAAGTTGTCCGCGAGAAAAGTGACCCTATATTCTCCGCAGCTGCTAATGACTACAATTCTGCAAAAGGAAAAATTACGCTGGACGGCATTACACTATCTAATGACGCCGACCACTTGCTTTTTTTTATTTCGGATGATGACGGAGAGTACATCGCATATCTTCTTGTTGAATGGTTAAAGGCTGGAAATACACTTTCCGATAAGCAGATGGAGCCGCTTACAAGTTTGCTTGCATCTGTAACTGACAAAAATGAAGCAAACTGGTATCAAACCGGTGATTACTGGAACGGCAATACATATGAATCCAGCGGTTTTTGGGCAAAGTTTACAGCGAAAGATGGTCCGCGTGAGCAGGCTCAAAAAGACTTAAAAGCTGCAACAAGTGAAGAGAATATTGAAGCAGCAAGGGCTAAGCTGCAAGCAGCAATCGATCAGCTGATTCCCGCCGACAGGCTGAACACCACGCCGCTTTATGAGGCGATTCAGAGTGTCAGTGGACTTGACTACAACGATCTTTCCCTGCAAGCGTACACGGAAACGAGCGCGGCGCTGTTCAGAGCAGGACGCACCGATGCGCAGAAGTATCTGGATTCCCTGTTTACCGGTGAGGAAGGCAATCGCAAGCCGTCAGACAAGAACAAAAACACTATCGAGAATCAGGCTGCGCTTGACGCGGCGGTTGCCAATGCAAAGGCGCTGCCGACGCTGCTTGTCCACCAGAGTCTAGTTTCCTACAGCGAACAGAACGCCAAGAACATTCAGGCGCTGGCTGCCCGTTATGGCGCGGGTGAAAATCCGGGCTATACGGATGAAAGCTGGGAGAGTCTCCAGTCCGTGCGCACCGCGGCGCTCGCCTATGTCAAGGCGCATCCGGTGACGAGCAACCTGACGCGGCAAGAGAACACAGATCTGCACGACCATGCAGTTAAGCTCTGGAACGCGATCTGTGCGCTCAAGTCCGACAAGGAGCAGATCAGCGTCACGCTGACCTACACGGACGACTATCATCTGCGCGTCCCGTCCAGCAAGCAGGCTGACAAGAGCGGTCTGACGCCCGGTGTCACAAGCTATACACTTGACAGCGGCGCCACGCTGCGCCAGCTGCTCAAACAGGTCGGATACAAATATCCGAGCGGCGATTGGGCAGCTGATCTCTATCCCGGTTTTGCCTTTGACGCAGATGCACGCCGCTTCTATCAGTGGAACATCTACGTCAACGGCGTCCAGCAGAATGTTGCTTTCATTGCTGGAGAAAGCGGAATGGATTACCTGAAGCTGCCGCTCCGCGACGGCGATCAGGTGCAGATCACGTTCTCCGAAGCGCCGTCCTACGCCTACAACTACATCTATCGTAAGTTGGCAGAGTGGGACGAGACGGCCAGTGTACTCGGCACGCTGCGCTTTGGCAAGGACAGCAGCACGAGCGCTGAAGCTGGTGCCGAGCTGTCCCTGACCGTCGAGGGTGCGAAGACGGCGCACCTCTGGAGCTACAACGGCAGTTACGCCCCCTATGCGGGCGCGAAGATCGCCGTCTACGGCCCCAAGACGGACGCTGGCTACCCGGCCAAGGCAACCATCCTCGACGCAGTAACGGATGAAAAGGGCAAGACCTCCATCAAGCTCTATGCCGAGGGCACGTATCTCGTCACGGCATTTGACCCGCGCGAAAACGACGAGTCCACGTCCACCTTCTACTCGGGCATGGCGGCTGCGCCGTATCTCGAGGTCACGGTCGGCGCGTCCAACGACGCAACCGGCGTGAAGAAGGAACTCAAAACTGAGCTTGACACGATCTTCACCGCCTACCCGCAGGAGCAGTTCCGCGCGACCGCGTGGGAACAGCTGAAAGCGGCGTATGACGATGCCATTGAGGTTCTGAACAGCTCCAACAGCAGCGTTGCCGAAGCTCGCGCGGCGCAGCAGACTGCGATTGAAACGATCCAGAAGCTGCAAAACGAGATGCTGGGCGACAATCAGGACGCCTTAAGCCGTTTCCGCAAGTATCTTGCCATGCTGCCTGATGACACCAGCAAGATCACAAGCGCGACGGCGGTGCAGGAGGCCGTCAAGAACCTCCAGACTGCGTATTCTGCGCTGACTTCGTACCAGAAATCGCTGCTTACTGGTCCGGAGCAGCAGAAGTACAAAGCCATCGTGGACTATATGAAGCAGAAGGGTGACAATCTGCCCGCTCCGGAGTCCTACAAGCTGAATCTCGTCGTCAAGGGCGACAACGAAGAATCTACAAAGATTCTGAACAAACTGTACGATTCCCTGCGCGAGAATCCTGCGAAGCAGGACCGCGGTACCAGCGGCGGCGGCGACCACACATATGCAATTCCGATTGCAACGCCGTTCTCCTTCGGTACATACAGTCAGATAAACGAACGCTTTACCTCGTTTGAGGCTGGAGCGGACGGCACCATCGCAGTCGAGCCGCTGACGGATGTCAACGTTGTGACGGATCTGACGTATGCCGCCTACTTCCAGACGCGCAACGCCATCTTCCTGCAAGGCAAGGATTCCTACACAACAGATTCTGGCTGGGCGCTGACCGACGAGAATCTGATCTGCACAAAAACTGGCAGCACCCTATGCTATGCCGCAGATGGCAGTCTGACACTCTGGATCGACAATGAGTTGTACGAACTCAAGAGCGTGACCTATTCCGGTATCAGCAAAAATGACATTACCGGAAAATCGCTGACGATCTACGACGCCGACCTTGACAGCAACGGCAAGCAGTACAAAGGCAAGGACTATCAGTGGATCAATGTTCAGTTCAGGTCCGGTCTGCAAACCTTTACCATGCCCTATGAGGACGTAACGATCACGATCAGCTGGGCAAAGGCAGAGACGCTCGATCAGACGAAAAAAGCAGCGGAGAAAGCGGTTCTGGCTGAGTTCAACGCCTACGTCAAGTCGGACTACACCGATGAGAACTGGACAAAGCTCGAAAAGGCAAAGGACGACGGTCTGGCTGCAATCACAGCGAGCAAAACCGCAGCTGATATTACCACCGCAAGAAAAGCTGCGATCAACGCGATGGCTGCGATCCCGACAAAGAATGAGGATGGCAAAACCGGCGACATCGGCAAGAACTACCCGTTCAAGAATTCCAAGGTCGTCGGCCGTGTCCACGTGATCGTCGAGAACACGACGTACCTGAGTGATTCCCTCCCGGCTTCGCTGAAAAAAGAGTTCATCAACGACTGGTATGACCTGACCGAAGACGACAGCATGATGACCGTGATCCTCAAGGCACTTGAGGGCAAGGGTTATCACTGGCAGGGTGGCGCAGATGACTACGCCATTTCCTACCTGGCTTCGGTCGAGAAAGACGGCGGCACGCTTGCAGAGTTTACCGGCGGCGGCAACTCCGGTTGGATGGGTACGCTGAACGACTGGTTCGTGAACAAGGGCTTCACCAGCTTCCGCGCCTCGGATAATTCGCTGCAAGACGGCGATTATATCCACGTCATGTACACGACCGCGCTCGGCGCTGATCTCGGCGGCTCGTGGAGCAATACCAGCACGACGCTCAAATCCCTGAACGTCAAGGGCGGTACGCTCTCGCCTGCTTCTCTCTACTCCGGCGTGACGGACTATGTCCTGCAAATTACGGAGTCTGATGCGACTGTTACGGTTTCCTACGAACCGACGAACAAGAACTATCAGGCGCGCATGTATCTCAACAATTACAATAATGAGAACAGCCGCTACGCCAGTGGCAGCCGTATGCAGGTCTCGTCCGGTGACATCGTTTACATCGGTGTCGGCGAAGCCGGTTGGCCCAGCATGAACGAAGCCAGCCCGGCAACAAAGTACACCATCCGTGTTGTCAAGCAGGGCAATCTCGATGATTTGCAGGCAATCGTTGCTCGTTTGCCAGATGCCTCGAAGCTGACGCTTGCGGACGCGGAGGACGTCGAAACGGCATATAGTCTCTATCAGGCGCTGGACGAACGTCAGAAAGCTGGTTTCGGTTCAGCCAACTACGACAAGCTCATGGCTTGCTATAAGAGACTGCCGATTCTTAGAGCTGTTTCTAAGGTAACAACCGCCGCAAACAAGCTTCCGCAGAATCCTGCCAACCTGACGCTTGCAGACAAACAAATCGTCGCAGACGCGCAGACCGCGTTGGATGAGCTTACTGCGCTTCACGCAGAAAGCGAAATCAGCGCAGCCATGCGGAAGAGAATCGCCGATTCGACCGCGAAAATCTCCCAGCTGGAGGTTGCCCGGGTTGAGGCACTGATTAACGCCCTGCCCGACCCGATTACAGAGTCCGATAGAGAAGCTGTTGTGGCTGCACGCGCTGCGTATAATGCCTTGACAGACAAGCAGAAAAATGCTATCGGCTCTCTGGTCTATCAGAAACTGCTTGCTGCTGAGGCTGCACTTAAAAACCAGCAGCCGGGCGAAGAAACCAATTACAGCGAGTATCTGCGAAAAGCTCTTGCCAACATTAAAAAGACAGTACCTACGCCGACAATCGGTTCCAGCAGCGGCGAATGGGCCGTCCTTGCATTGGCGCGCGGCAATGCGGATGTCCTGAACAGCTACTATGATGGTTACTATGACCGTGTTGTAGCCTATGTAAGGACTAATATCAGTTCCGGCAAGCTGAATGCGGACAAGTCTACAGACAATGCCCGTATTGCACTGGCACTGACCGCTATCGGAGAAGATCCCACCAGTGTGGGTGGTCACAATCTTCTGACTGCGCTTGACGATGTTACCTATGATCTGAAGCAGGGCATCAACGGCCCGATCTGGGCGCTGATCGCTTTGGACAGCAAGAACTACACTTCGTCCAGCCGTGATGAGCTGATTGAAGCAATCCTTGGCAACCGTACAAGTGACGGCGGCTGGGCTCTTGATGGTACTGTAACCGATGTCGATATGACGGCAATGGCAATTCAGGCATTGGCTCCGTACTATAAGAGCAACAAAAATGTTCAGGATGTTGTTGATGCCGCACTTGCATGGCTATCCACCAAGCAAAGCAGCGATGGCGGATTCTCCAGCTGGGGCAATGCAAACGCTGAGAGCTGCGCACAGGTCATTGTCGCGCTGTCTGCGCTCAATATCGATGCGGATACAGACAGCCGCTTCGTGAAGAATGGGTATTCCGCACTGGAAAATCTCCTGACCTTTGAGCAGGCGGATGGCAGCTTCCTTCATACATTGCCCGGCAGCGATAAAGACAACAACCAAATGTCCTCCGAGCAAGGTACTTATGCACTCGTTGCATATGATCGCTTCAAAACCGGCAAAAACAGTCTGTACAACATGACAGATGCCGTGAAGCGTGCGGACGCAAGCGCACAGGAAGTCATTGACATGATCGATAGCATCGGTGAGGTCAATGAATCCAGCTATAACGCGATTGCGGAAGCACGCAATGCCTACAACAAGCTCTCTGCTGCCGACAAGGACAAGGTTGAGAACTACGATACCCTGACCGCTGCCGAGGCTTCGTACAAGGAAATTCTGAAGCAGAAGCGGACAGAACAGTACAAGCTGCTCAAGGCGCATCATGACGAGCTTCTGAATGACAAGACCAAGAAGTACGGCACCGCCGCAAAGAAGAAGCTGCAAAGCATCCTCCAGACCGCGCAGAAGAATATGAACGCAGCAGAATCCTGCGAGCGTGTCACAGCAATCTACGATCAGGCGGTCTATGATCTGGATGCTGTCAAGCCCGGTGATATTGAAGTCACATTCCGTCTCATCGGCGCGCTCGAAGCAACGCAGGATGTTGACCTGACGACCGACAGCTATCTGCCCGAATACGTCACGTGGGTTCCCACCAAAACGTATGCGCTGCAAGAGAACGCTACGGTTTATGACCTCTTTACCGAAGCCATGAGCGATGCAGGCTTGCGGTACATCGGTGCGGACAGCAACTATGTCAGCACGATTTACGCCCCGTCCTGCCTCGGCAGTTACGCCTTGAGCGAGTTCACCAACGGCAAGAAATCTGGCTGGATGTACACCGTCAACGGCACGCATCCGAATCAGGGTCTCAAGAACTGGACACTGAACGACAATGACGTGGTTGTCTGGCACTATGTCAACGACTATTCGCATGAAGTCGCAGACTGGTTTAACGATCCGAATTACCCGTCGCTTGGCAATGGAACCTACTACAACGGCTGGCTCCGCGCTGCGGACATCAGCCCCGAACAGTATGTCAATGAGCTGCTGGGCAAGATTTTGAAGGTTGGCAAGAACGGCACGGTCGAACCGAAGCTGACATTCCAGCACATCGGCAAGTCTGTTACCTTCACCTTCAAACCGGACACCGGCTATAAGGTCAAGGACGTCAAGGTCAACGGCAAGTCTGTCGGCGCAGTCAAGACCTATACCATTGACAAGCTCACGGTATCGACCAGAATCGAAGTTGAGTTCACCAATGGTAAACTTCCGTTCACGGACGTGCGTGAAAGCGACTGGTTCTACGAGGATGTTGCATTCGCGTATGAAAACGGTCTGTTCGCAGGCACGAGCGACACAACGTTCTCTCCGAACGCATCCATGACCCGCGCGATGCTCGTCACGGTTCTGTACCGACTGGAAGGTCAGCCCGCAGTCAACGGACGCAGCGGATTCTCGGATGTCCAGTACAACGGCTACTATGAGGACGCTGTGACGTGGGCAGCCGACAACGGCATCGTCAACGGCACCAGCACCACGACGTTCTCTCCGAACGCAAACGTCACCCGTGAGCAGATGGCGGCAATTCTGTACCGCTATGCGCAGCACAAGAAGTATAATACCGCCGCAAGCTCCGGCCTGAACGGTTTTACAGACCATGCAAGCGTGTCCGGCTATGCCGCGGCTTCGCTGGAATGGGCTGTTGCCGAAAAGCTGGTCAACGGCAGCGCCGGTAAGCTCATGCCGACCGGCAACGCTACCCGCGCACAGGTTGCAGCCATTCTCCACCGCTTCGTGGAAAACGTGGCGAAAACCACAAAATAATCACTTTGCAGCACAGGACTGCCCCCATTTGGGGGCAGCCCTGCTTGCCACATTATAGGGGGATTAAAATATGAAGCAAATTCGTAAATTTGCAGCGCTGATTCTGGCGTTTTCCGTCCTGTTCTCGCTGGCTGTTCCCACATTTGCAGCGTCCAGCGTCCAGAGCGAGGTACAAGGCAGCGCCGCTTACATGGTGTCCGCAGTCAAAGCGCCGGAGGTCGGCTCCATCGGCGGCGAATGGGCAATTATCGGTCTTGCTCGTTCCGGTTATGCTGTTCCCGCAAATTACTATGAAGATTACTATGCGCGCGTGGAGAAGTACGTCAAGAACTGCTCCGGCGTGCTGCATGAAAGAAAATACACCGAGTATTCCCGCGTCATTCTCGCGCTGACCGCCATCGGGCGCGACCCGTCCAAGGTTGCGGGATACAACCTTTTGACCCCGCTGGGCGATTTTGAAAAAACGATCTGGCAGGGCATGAACGGCCCCATTTGGGCATTGATCGCGCTGGATTCCGGCAATTACGATATTCCCAAAAATCCCGCCGCAAAGACGCAGGCCACGCGCCAGCTTTACATCGATGAGATCATCAAGAATCAGATGAAGGACGGCGGTTGGAGTTTGACCGGCACCGGAGATTCCGATGTAGACATCACCGCCATGGCGCTTCAGGCCCTCGCCAAATATCAGGATCAGAAGGCCGTCAAAACCGCGACTGACAGCGCCTTAACATGGCTTTCCAAAAATCAGGACAGCAAGGGTGGCTTTGCGTCATGGGGAACAACGAACGTAGAATCCGTCGCGCAGGTCATCGTTGCCCTGTGCGAGCTGGGAATCAGCCTTGACGATTCCCGCTTTGTGAAAAACGGCCACACGCTGACAGAAAACCTCCTGTCCTTCCGGCAGTCGAACGGCGGCTTCTATCACGTCCTTGACGGTTCGGACGGCAATAACCAGATGTCCGCCGAGCAGGGCTTCTATGCCCTCGTTGCCATCGACCGGGCGGAAAACGGCAAGAACAGCCTGTACCGCATGGGCGATGTCACAAAGGCTACCACAAAGCCCAGCACCACCGTTAAAAAAGGCAGCGCCGATGCGTCCGTCAGCGTTCCCGCTGTCACGGCCCCTGGCACAACGTTCTCGGACGTCAAAAACCACGCCAATAAAGCTGCCATTGAAGCGCTTGCCTCCCGCGGCATCATCAACGGCATGGGGCAAGGCACATTTATGCCCAACAAGACCATGACACGCGCCGAATTTGCCGCCATCGTTACCCGCGCCCTCGGTCTGGCGGCAAAGGATACGAAAGCCTTTACGGACGTTCCCAGCTCCAAATGGTATGCCGGTTATATCGGCACAGCCAACAGCAGCGGCATTGTCAACGGCGTTGGCAGCGGCAAGTTTAATCCGGACGGCACCATCACCCGTCAGGAGGCCGCCGCAATGGTGGCAAGAGCGGCGAAGCTCTGCGGGCTGGACACTGCGATGGACGCGGCAGCGACAAAGGATATGCTGGCGCAGTTCGGAGATTACCGCAGCGTGGCATCCTGGGCGAAGGAACCGATGGCGTTCTGCTACTCCGTCAATATCCTCGACCAGAGTGACCTCAATATCGAACCCACAAAAGCGATTCTGCGCTGCGAAATTGCACAGATGCTTTACAATATGTTGACCGCTGCGGAGTTGATTTAACATGACATTTTGGCAGAAACACAAATGGAAAATCATTGTTCCGGTATTGATCGTTCTGGCGCTGGCTGCGGCCTTTACCCTTGGCGACCGGGATATGCCGAAACAGAAAGACACGTCGGAACAGCCGACCGTTGCCGCTCCGGTGGAGACACCGGAGCAGGACACAGCGGCGGCAGACGTGCCGGATGACGTTGAGACGGGACCGGTAGAGACACCCGCCGAAAGCACACCAGAGCCGTCTGGCGACCCGCAGACGGGAGAATCTGCACAGGCTAATACCGAACAGCCAGAATACGTTTCGCCGGAGGAAATCCAGGCAAGTGCAACCGGCGAATATGAAGAAGTGGGCGGCATGATGATCGACACCGGTACGGGCAAGGACAAGTACCAGACCGACCCCGTGCCGGAGGGCAAGCCCATCCCGGTCGAGCCGGAGGACGTGGAAATTGGCGATGCGGAATACACCTGCACCCTCTCCATCTCCTGCGCGACAATCCTTGACAATATGGACCTTTGTAATAAGGAAAAGCGTGAGCTGGTGCCGGAGGACGGCTGGATTCTGAAACCGATGACCGTCACATTTTATGAGGGTGAGAGCGTTTTTAACATCCTACAGCGCACCTGCAAACAGCAGAAGATCCACATGGAATTTGAGAACACGCCGATCTACAATTCCGCCTATATCGAAGGAATCAATAATCTCTATGAGTTTGACGTTGGTAACACTTCCGGTTGGATGTACAAGGTCAACGACTGGTTCCCCAACTATGGATGCAGCCGGTATCAGT
>OHFG01000654.1_pt1 | contig 22600 bp, 16 predicted proteins | sample 1567411 | NCBI WGS metagenome assembly OHFG01 (sample SAMEA3879563, study PRJEB24766) | human gut metagenome | biome: human-associated habitat; feature: feces | place: USA | collected 1985/1987
GTTCGGCAGGATGAACACGCGGAAGTCGCGGCGGCGCTTTTCATCAATGAGCTTTGCCGTAAGGATGTCGATATACCATTCGTCTGTGGTGATCTCCGGGTATTCTTCGCCGATCTTTTTGGCGATGTTGAGGAACTTGCCGTCCGTCGTTTTGATCACGTTGGCTTTTGATACAACGGAAACGCGGTTCTTGCCGTTGCGCTTCGCATAATCATAGGCCAAACGGGAAATGCGCTCGCACCCTTCCGTTGTCGCAACGACGAAATCCATAGCGAGATCGTCCGTCACATGCACGCCCTTGGAGCCCACGGCGTATGCGCCCTCCGTGTTTTCCCGGAAGAAGGTCCAGTCAATGCCCTGGTCCGGCACCTTGACAGGCCGCATGTTGGCAAACAGGTCGAGCGCCTTGCGCATCGCTACGTTCGCGCTTTCAATATTCGGCCACGGGTCGCCTGCCTGTGGTGTCGTGGTCGGGCCCTTGAGGATGACGTGGCACTTTTTGAGCTCCTCGAGCACGTCGTCCGGGATTGCCTTATTCGCGGCCACGCGGTTTTCAATCGTCAGGCCGTCAATCACACGGAATTCGACCCTGCCGGCCTTCACATCGTCCGCGAGCATGTATTCGAGCACGCGGGCGGATTCCTTTGTAATGATCGGGCCGATACCGTCGCCGCCACAAACGCCAATGATGATTTTATCAAGCTTGTCATAGTCGATAAAATCCTTATCCGCCTTGATGCGGTCAGAACGCTCATACTGCTCGCGCACGAGCGCCTCAAAGTGTGCTACCGCTGATTTAATCTTTGCTTCGTCCATCTTTTCTGCCTCCATATGTATCGTTTCTTTAATGAGCGTTTTCGCGCGTGTAGTTAAGCAGACCGCCTGCGAGGAGCATGTCTGTCTGCCGCTGTGAGAAGGAATAGACGAGGGGATAGCACTCGTTCTTCGTCACGTTTTCGAGCACGATCGGCTTACCCTCCGTGATCAGCGCGCGCACCTCCGGCAGGCGCAGCTCGTCGCCGAGCTCGATGTTGTCGTAATCCGCCTCATTCGCAAAGGTGAAGGGCAGAATGCCCGCATTGATGAGGTTTGCCTGATGGATGCGGGCAAAGCTCTTGGTGATCACAGCCTTCACGCCGAGATAGAGCGGGACGAGGGCTGCATGCTCGCGGGAAGAGCCTTGGCCATAGTTCGCGCCGCCGATGATCATTCCCTTGCCCTCCGCCTTGCAGCGCTCGGAGAAATCCGGGTCGACCTGCCCAAAGCAGAATTTGGAAAGATAGGGGATGTTGGAGCGGTAGGAATCTTTGCGCCAGCGGGCATGATGTGATCGGTGGTGATGTTGTCGCCGACCTTAAGCACTGCCTTCGCTTCAATGGAATCCGGCAGAGCCTTCGTCACAGGGAATTCCTTGATGTTCGGCCCGCGCAGAACTTCGACCGCCTTCGCCTCCTCCGGCGTGGCAGGCAGCTCGACCATATTGTCGTTGATGAGAAATTCCGCCGGGAGCGTTACCTGCGGCGCGTCGCCCAGGGTGCGCGGGTCGGTCAACACACCTGCCAGCGCAGACGCAGCCGCAACTTCCGGGGAAACCAGATAGATCTGCGCATCCTGCGTGCCCGAACGGCCCTCAAAGTTGCGGTTGAAGGTGCGCAGGGAAACGCCTTTGGAATTGGGGGACTGCCCCATCCCGATGCAGGGGCCGCAGGCAGATTCGAGAATGCGGGCGCCCGCGGCGATCATATCAGCCAGCGCGCCGTTCTGCGCGAGCATATTGAGCACCTGCTTGGAGCCGGGCGCGATGGAAAGGCTCACATCTGGGTGCACGGTTTTGCCCTTGAGGATCGCGGCCACTTTGAGCATATCGAGCAGGGAGGAATTCGTACAGGAGCCGATGCTGACTTGGTCAACCTTGATCGGGCCAATCTCCGTTACACTCTTGACATTATCCGGGCTGTGCGGCATGGCCGCCATCGGCGCAAGGGAGGAGAGGTCAATTTCAATCACCTCGTCATACTGCGCGTCTGCATCGGGCAGCAGCTCGATCCAATCCTGCTCGCGGCCCTGCGCTTTTAAAAATGAACGGGTGACCTCGTCGGAGGGGAACACAGAGGTCGTCGCGCCGAGTTCTGCGCCCATGTTGGTGATCGTGGCGCGTTCCGGTACGGAGAGCGTTTTCACGCCCTCGCCGCCATATTCGATAATCTTGCCAACGCCACCCTTAACGCTCATAATGCGCAGCACTTCGAGGATGATATCCTTCGCCGCCACCCAAGGGCTGAGCTTACCCGTCAGGTTGACGCGCACCATTTTCGGCATGGTGATATAGTAGGTGCCGCCGCCCATGGCAACCGCGACATCAAGGCCGCCTGCACCCATGGCCAGCATGCCGATGCCGCCGCCGGTGGGCGTGTGGCTGTCCGAGCCGATGAGCGTCTTGCCGGGCTTGCCGAAGCGCTCAAGGTGCACCTGATGGCAGATGCCGTTGCCGGGGCGCGAGAACCGGACGCCGTGCTTTGCGGCCACGGTCTGGAGGTAGCGGTGGTCGTCCGCGTTTTCAAAGCCGGACTGCAGCGTGTTGTGGTCGACATAGGCCACGCTCAGCTCGGTCTTGACGCGCGCGATGCCCATCGTCTCGAACTCGAGATAGGCCATCGTGCCGGTCGCGTCCTGCGTGAGCGTCTGGTCAATGCGCAGGGCGATCTCGCTGCCGGGGGTCATGTCGCCGTGCAGCAGATGTGCGCGGATGATTTTTTGTGCCAGTGTCTCACCCATGGAGATCCATCCTTTCGATCATACTTTTCTTTGCGTGGATTGTGTGTTCGGTCGTGAGCGCGGCGGCCGCATCGGCATCGCCCGCGGCGATGGCCTCATAAATGGCGCGGTGCTCTTTGACCACCTGTGCCGTACGCTTGGCGTCGGCAATGGACGCCTTGCGGTAGCGGCGGGTCTTGCGGTGCAGCGGCACGAGCGTGTCGCTGATGACGGCGTGGCCGCTCATGTCACAGATGATGTCGTGAAACTGGTCGTCCATCTCGCGCAGGTGCTCGGCGTCGCGCTTTTCAAAGTAAAACTCCTGCAGGTCCAGAATGTGCTGCAGGCGCGCAAGGCCGTCGGGCGAAGCGTTTTTCGCCGCGTAGTACGACGCGAGCCCCTCGATCTTGCAGCGGATGTCCATGATGTCCACCAGATCCTCCGCCGTGATGCCGAGCACGACCGTGCCCTTGCCGGTATCGGCGATGAGGTGCTCCTGCTCGAGGCGGCGCAGCGCCTCACGGATGGGCGTGCGGCTGACGTTGAGCTGCTCGACGAGCCGCAGCTCCGTGAGCACCTCGCCGCGCGGGTAGACGCCCTGTATGATGTCGGATTCCAGCCGCTCAAACACCTGATCGGCCAGCGTAACGGTACGGAAATCTTTCATGCTGCACCTCCTGTCAGACCTGTGCGAAGCGGCCGGGCGCCAGCTCCGCGATCTTGGCGTTGAGCTCCTTGGCCGAGATGACGGTCTGGCGGCCGTCCTCGTATTCCGCGTCCACCCAGCCCTTGAGCGCGAGCACGAGCGGATCGCGCTTATCGATCTGCGCGTCTCCGGTCAGGCGGTAGTTCTGGTTGATCCAGTAGGCGATACCCGCGAGGCCGGACGTCTTGGCGACCTGCACGGACGCGGGGCGGTTGAGGAGCTTTTCGGTGTCTATGTCCGCGACGATCAACTGTTCCTCGGTCGAAAACCGTTCGGTGCGCCGCAGCATCCGGCCGCTCTCGACGATCAGGCCGTTGCCGCCGAATACCAGGTCGGTCGAAGATTCTCCGTAACCGGCCGAACAGTAGATGTAGGCCGACTGGGTCCGGGCCGATTGCGATTTGACCAGCGTGAGCAGGTAGTTGTGCTTGCCCAGCACTTCGGGCGATGCCGAGAGGTTGAAAAGTATCTGGGCGCCGTCCACTGCCTGATGCAGCGACGGGGCGGCCGGAACCCACATATCCTCGCAGATTTCCACGCCGAACTTCACGCCTCCGATGTTGAAAAGCATGTTGCGGCCGAAATCGGTATCCTGGCCGCACATCCGGATCGTGGCCAGGCCGATCTCTTCGCCCGACATGAAGCAGCGGGCCTCGTAAAATTCCGAGTAATTGGGAATATATGTCTTGGGGACCACGCCGTGAATACGTCCCTGAGCGAAAACTACCGCGCAGTTGTAGAGGGCGTTGCCATAGGTGACGGGCATACCGACGATGGCGACGATGGGCAGTTCGCGGGTCTGGGCGAGGATATAGCCCAAGGCCTGTTCCGCCGCATGGAGCAAGGCGGGTTGCTGGATCAGATCGCCGCAGGTATAGGAGGTGATGCAGAGTTCCGGGAAGAGGATGATGCTTGCTCCCCGGTCGGCGCCCTTGCGGATCAATTCGGTGATATGTTGGGCGTTATAGTCGCAATCGGCGATTCGTACATGGGGAACTGCCGCTGCTACTTTCAGAAAACCAAATCTGTTCATACGATTTTTGCCGGTTTATTTTCTTCGTTTTCTGTTCCGAAGCGTATCGAACATCTTCGTACGGTCCGGGTATCGGAAAAACTCTCGGTTTGTTTTTTTGCGTTTTTTTCGCTCGGCATGGTCCGAACGGATTCGGCTTCGTGTCCGCCTGTCGAAAACGCTTGTTGTGCAATATTTTTATTTTGTCCAGAGCTGGGCCAGGTTCAGGATTACCTGCATGGCTTTGTGCATGGTCGTCAGCGAGCAATATTCGTAACGGCCGTGGAAATTCATGCCGCCGGTGAAGATGTTGGGGCAGGGGAGTCCCATGAAGGAGAGCCGTGCGCCGTCCGTGCCGCCTCGGATGGGCTTCACGAGCGGTTCGACCCCCGCCATTTTCATCGCCTCGATCGCCTTGTCGATCACCTGCGGGTGCGGTTCGACCATCTTGCGCATGTTGTAGTACGAATCCTTGAGCGTGAGGGTCAGCACCCCTTCGCCGTATTTGCGGGCGAGCAGATCGACGCACTCCTGCATGTAGTTCTTGCGGGCTTCGAAACGGGCGCTGTCGTGGTCGCGGACGATGTAGCTGATCTGCGCCTGATCGACCGTGCCGTTGAGGGCGATACAGTGGTAGAAGCCGTCGTAGCCTTCGGTGTGTTCGGGTCGCTCCCAGGCCGGCAGTAGGGCGTTCAGCTCGCATGCTACCTGAATGGCGTTGATCATCTTGTCTTTGGCGTAGCCCGGGTGGACGTTGCGGCCCTGGATCTCGATCTTGGCGCTCGCGGCGTTGAAGTTCTCGTATTCGAGTTCCCCCTCGAAGCCGCCGTCCATCGTGTAGGCGAAGTCGGCGCCGAAGGCCTTGACGTCGAAGAAGTCCACACCCCGGCCGATCTCTTCGTCGGGGGTGAAGCCTATGCGGATCTTACCGTGTCGGATCTCCGGGTGCGAGAGCATATACTCTGCAGCGGTCATGATCTCCGCCACGCCCGCCTTGTCGTCGGCGCCCAGCAGCGTCGTGCCGTCCGTGTGGATCAGCGTATGTCCCTTGAAGAAACTCAACTCCGGAAAGTCCGCGACTTTCATCGTCACGCCGGCGTTCAGCCGGATGTCCTTGCCGTCGTAATTCTCTATGACGTGAGGTTTCACGTCGGCGCCACTCATATCGGGCGCCGTGTCCACGTGGGCGATGAATCCGATGACGGGGGCTTTTTCGCAGCCGGGCGTCGCGGGAATCGTACCCATGGCGTAGCCGTACTTGTCCACCGTAACTTCGGTGAGGCCCAGGGTCTTCATCTCTTCGGCCAGATAATCGAGCAGCACCCGCTGTTTCGCGGTCGAGGGGAAAGTTTCGCTCGACTCGTCGCTCTGGGTGTCGAACGAAACGTATTTCAGAAATCTGTCTTTGAGTTCCATAGTATATTTCGTTGATTTTTTATTCTTCCTTTTTAGCGCGGAGCGAATGTACGGCGAAATAGATGATAAGCGCCAGATACATGCCCAGACCTACCCACGAGGCTGCGTTCGAATTGCTCCACTGCGTGAATTTCCAGTCCACGTCGGCGAATTTCAGGATCGCTCCCACTACGCCCATCAGGGCGCCGCCTGCGATGAAGCCCGACGCGATGAGCGTACCCTGGCTCATGCGTGCCTTGTTGAGCGCCTGGTCTTTCGATCGGGTCGATACGAACCAGGCGATCAGACCGCCGATCAGCAGCGGAAGATTGAGCTGTAGGGGCAGGAACATGCCCAGAGCGAACGGAAGGGCCGGAATACCGATGCCGGTGAGTACCAGCGCGAGGACTGCGCCACAGAAATAGAGTACCCAGGGAGCTGTTCCGCCCTGCATCAGGGGTTGGATCACGGCGGCCATCGCGTTGGCCTGCGGAGCTTCCAGCGGGCTGCCGGGACCGAAGCCATAGGTTTTGTTCAGAATAATCATCACGCCTGCGACGGTAGCGGCCGAAACGAAGACGCCGAGGAATTTCCAACTCTCCTGTTTTTTCGGCGTGGTGCCGATCCAGTAGCCGATCTTCAGGTCGGTGATGAAGCCGCCGGCGGTCGAGAGGGCCGTGCAGACCACGCCGCCGATAATCAGCGCGGCGGTCATGCCGGCCGTACCGTTCAGGCCGATGCTTACGAGTACCAGCGAAGCGAGGATCAGCGTCATGAGGGTCATACCCGAAACGGGGTTGCTGCCGACGATGGCGATGGCGTTGGCTGCGACCGTCGTGAAAAGGAACGAGATGACGAAGACGATCAGCAGCGCCACGGCCGTCTGCCCCCAGTTGCCCAGAATGCCGAACTGGAAAAAGAAGAAGGTGGTGGCGAGCGCCGCGATCAACGTAGTGAGAATCGTGCGCATGGTCAGGTCGCGCTGGGTGCGAGGTACGTTCGTTTCGGCTTTTTTCTTGCCCGAAAACTCGCTGACGGCGAGCCCCATCGCCTGTTTGATGATGCCGCTCTGACGGATGATGCCGATAAGCCCGGCCATGGCGATGCCGCCGATACCCAGCGGACGACCGAAGGTCTGGTATAGCTCTTCAGGGGACATGCCTGCGCCCGTGGCGGTCGAACCGACCACCGGAACGACGAGCAGCCAGATCAGGAACGAACCGGCGGCGATGATGGCCGAATATTTCAGTCCGATGATATAGCCCAGGCCGAGCACCGCAGCGCTCGTGTTGACTTTGAGCAGGGTTTTGAACTTATCGGCGCAGAGGGTGCCCCAAGCCGTCATGCGGGTCGAGATCTCCTCCGTCCAGAGGCCGAAGGTGCTCGCTGCGAAGTCGTACAGACCGCCCACCAGCCCGGCTACGGCCAGCAGCTTGGCCTGATTGCCGCCTTTTTCGCCCGATACGAGCACTTCGGTCGTGGCCGTTGCCTCCGGGAAGGGGTACTTGCCGTGCATCTCCTTGACGAAATATTTGCGGAAGGGGATGAGCAGCACGATGCCCAGGATACCGCCCAGTACCGACGAGAGGAATACTTTGTAGAATGCGGTTTCCAAACCGAGGATGTAGAGCGCCGGCAGGGTGAAGATCGCTCCGGCGACGATGATGCCCGACGAGGCGCCGATCGACTGGATGATGACGTTCTGTCCCAGCATGTTTTTTTTGCCCAGCATGTTGCCGACGCCTACGGCGATAATGGCGATCGGTATGGCTGCTTCGAACACCTGGCCGATGCGCAGGCCCAGATAGGCTGCGGCGGCGGAGAAGAGAACGGCCATCAGCAGGCCCATCGTAACCGAATAGGGAGTGACCTCCTTCGGCTTGGCGTCGGCCGGCATCATCGGGACGTACTCTTCGCCCGGTTTGAGTTCGCGGTACGCGTTGTCGGGCAGAGATTGAGAGGGTTTGGTTTGTTCCATTGCGTATGTAGGTTTTCGTTAAAATTTCGAGGCAACTTACAAAAGTAGGTTTTTCTTTCAGAAAATCAAACACAATGGCTCCTAAAAATGCGGCAATTCGTATTGCCGGGGCATTTTTCGGTTCCGGTCGTCGAAAAGATGATTATCGCCCGGCGGCATGCGATGGCGCGGAATCCCTGGGTCGGAGCCGGCGTTTCGCTGCGCCGGCAGAAGGTCATATCCGGCGGATGAAATCCGCCATGACCGACACTAACTTTTCGGAAACAGGCGCGGCAGCATCCATATAAATAGTCGTTTTTTGCCGTTGAGGATCGGTCACTTCGCTCTGTTTCAGCAGGTGGGTCATCCCTTCGATGATGACTTTGTCGGCGTCGGGCCGGGCTTGGGCCAGAGCTTCGGCATTGTCGGCGGATATCTGGATGTCGTTGTCGCCATTGACGATCAGGACCGGCTGTTTTACCTGCCGGATCACTTCGCGCGGATCGTATTGCATCCACGAGATCAGGTAAGGCTGTACGGAAGGTCGGAAGATACCTTGTAAAATTGCGGGAATATCTTCGGTCGTTTTCCCTTGTTTGAGCCGGGAGAGGATGGACTGTACGTTGAGGATGAGTCCGGGATTGTAGGAGATCAGTTCGCGGGTAAGCTGGAATTGCAGGATTTCGTCGATCGGGTAGCCGGCTCCCGCCAGCGAGATGACGGCCGCGACGTCGGGCGATTCGGTCGCTGCGACCAATGCGACGAGCGAACCTTCGCTGTGCCCGGCAAGGATGATTTTTCGGAAGCCGCGCTCCTTGAGGTAATCCGTCAGGGCTTCGGCGTCGGCGATGTAGTCGGCCAGGCGCAGCCGGTCTTCCTGTTTGTAAAGTTCCGGATCCCGGTAACGGCTGCCTCCGATGCCCTGTTTGTCGTAGCGGAGCGAGGCGATTCCCTCTTTTTCGAGCGCACGGGCGAGCATGTAGTAGGTGTTGGTTATCAGGCCCGAGCCGCTGTTGCCGTTGCGGTCGGTCGGTCCCGAGCCGGCGATGATCAGCACCGCTGCGTCGCTTCCTTCGTCGGGTACGGTCAGCGTTCCGGAGAGTTTGCCCCAGGAACGGGAAACAGAGATTTCCTCCTCTTTGGACTGGGAGGGAAGCGCCGCAAGCAACAGCAGTCCGGCGATGAGGTATCTGAATGTTTTCATGGTCGCTGTGTTTGTCAATCGAATCGTTACAGGAGATCGGCGAGCCTCTCCAGCCCGATGCTGTGCGATCCTTTGACCAGGATCAGGGCCTGCGATACGGGATGTTTCCGGAGCTCTGCGGCCAGTGCCTCCTGCGACGGGTAGAGAGTCGTGTCGGCGGGTCGGGATTCCAGACTGCGGTAAGCCTTTGCGAAATGCGGTCCGACCAGCAAGATACGGGCATCGGGAATTTCGGCGGCGAGGGAGATGATATGGCGGTGTTCCGCATCCGACCAGTCGCCCAGTTCCAGCATATCGCCGAGGATCAGTATCTTCCGGGTGCAGCTTTCGAGCGGTTCCTGCCGGAAGTTGACGAGCGATGCCTGCATGCTCGAGGGATTGGCGTTGTAACAGTCGAGAATCAGGGTATTCTGCCCGGTGCGTATTTTTTGTGAGCGGTGGTTGTCGGGCCGATAGGAGCCTACGGCATAGCGGATGCGTTCGTCGTCCACGCCGCCTTGAAGGGCAAACGTGACTGCCCCGCCAATCAGCACGTCAATCTCCGGCAGCTCCACGCCGTCGGCCAGCGTGGTCGGGTAACACTCCGCAGCCAGCGTTTCGCGTTCGGCCGCCATGGACATCAGGACCGGGTCGTTGGCAGGAACGAAAACGCGCCCTCCGGTCCGGGCGAGCCAGTCGTACAGCTCGCCTTTCCCGCGCCGGACACCCTCCGGGCCGCCGAAGCCTTCCAGGTGGGCTCGTCCGATGTTGGTGACGATGCCGTAGTTGGGTTCCGCGATCGAGCAGAGCAGGGCGATCTCCCCGCACGCGCTCGCACCCATCTCCACGATGCCGAACTCCACGTCGCGGGTCATTGCCAACAGGGTCAGCGGTACGCCGATGTGGTTGTTCAGGTTGCCCCGGGTGGCATAGACTTCGTATTTCTCGGCCAGTACGCGGCTGACCAGCTCCTTCGTGGTGGTTTTGCCGTTGCTGCCCGTGATGGCGAGGATCGGCAGCCCCAACTCCCGGCGGTGTTCCCGGGCGAGGGTTTGCAAGGTTTGCAGTGCGTCGTCCACGACGATCAGACGGTCTGCCTTGTCGGGGCGGGTGTTCGGGAGCGAGGGATCGTCCACGACGGCGTATGCCGCCCCCTTTTCGAGGGCGTCGGCTGCGAAGCGGTTGCCGTCGAACGACGCCCCCCGGAGTGCGAAGAATACGGAGTCGGGCTCGATACGGCGGGAGTCCGTCGAAATGCGCGGATGGCGCAGATACAGTTCATACAGGGATGACATCGGGGAAATCGAATATTTGGTCATGTTTTCCTTGTCCAAAAGAAGAGCGGAACGCTTGCCGATGGGAAGCCCGGCGAGGGGCATTTGCCTTTTCGGAAATCCCGGCGGCTCCGGAACCCGCGTCGGAGCGGAAATGTTGTGGCCCTTAAATATGTTTGTCGCCTTCGTTGTATTTCACTTCGTCGATGAACTTCTTGATGTTCTGTTCCTCGCTGCGCGGACAGATCAGCAGCACGTCCTCCGTATCCACCACGATGTACTCCTTCAGGCCGTTGATGACGGCTACTTTGCCTTCCGGGAGGGAGACGATGCAACTGCGGGTATTTTCGTCCGTATAGCATCCCTTCTCGGGTTTGGCGTTGGCGTAACGGTCCTTGCGGGCGTGCTGGTAGAGCGAGCCCCAGGTCCCCACGTCGCTCCAGCCGAACTCTCCGCGGCGTACATAGACGTTGTTCGCCTTCTCCATCACGCCGTAGTCGATCGAGATGGAGCGGCATTCGGAGAATACCCGGGCGATGGCTTCCGCTTCTTCTGAAGTGCCCAATACCGGCTGGATGTCCGAGAAGAGGGCGTGGTGCTCGGGCAGGTAGGTGCGCACCGCTTCGATGATGTCGCCGACTTTCCAGACGAAGATGCCGGAGTTCCAGAGAAATTCGCCGCATTGCAGGAACGTCTGCGCCAGCTCCAGGTTGGGTTTTTCGGTGAAACACTTGACCTTGCTGATGGTCCGGTCGTCCGATACCTGGATATAGCCGTAGCCCGTTTCCGGACGGGTGGGCTTGATGCCGACGGTCATCAGAGCCGCCCGGTCGTCGATGAAGTCGAGGCATTCGCCGATGATGGCGCGGAAATCCTCCTCGTTGAGGATCAGGTGATCCGCCGGGGTGACGATCATCTTCGCTCCCGGATCGCGCTTCTGCAGTCCGTAGGCTGCATAACAGATGCAGGGAGCCGTGTTGCGTCCGACGGGTTCGCAGAGTACCTGTTCCGGCCCGAGTTCCGGGATTTGTTCCAGCACGAGGTCTTTGTAGCGGGCGTTGGTCACGACCAGGAAATTTTCAGCCGGAGCCAGTTTTTCGAAACGCTCGTACGTCATGCGTATAAACGACTTGCCGGTGCCGAGGATATCGAGGAATTGCTTGGGCTTGGATTGGCGGCTTTTGGGCCAGAAGCGGCTGCCGATGCCGCCGGCCATGATGACGCAATAGGTATGTTTGTCCATGATGAGTTGTCGCTGCGGTTTGTTTTTGAATGATTTCAGAATTTACGGCCGGCATCGCCGGATCGATCCATTAGACAAAGATAGCTAAAATTATTCTCGGATGAAAATTAAATATTGTTCGGTATGTTTTTGAAATGCGGATATTTGTCGGCCAGGGAAATTTTACGGATGATACGGACGAATCGTACAACGAACTATCCGGCACTTGGGAAAAAGTGCCGGATAGTGGACGTGGAGTCGAGAGATGCGGTTTACCGCAGTACGACGGTGATCGACATCGGACCGTGCGCCCCGAAGACCAGGGCCTGTTCGATATCTGCGGTTTTCGACGGTCCGGACATGAAGCATCCGTATTCGAAGTCGTCCAATTCCGGTCGGGCGAGAGCCTCGTGCATCGTATCGACCAGCGCATCGCGCGGGATGAGGATCATCAGGGCCGTGGCACCGAAATAGAGGGCTTTGTGGCGGATGTCCTGCCGGATCCATACCGCGCCGTTTTCCGCCACACCGAAACAACCGTCGATTATGCCCAGGTCGATATCGATCAGCTTCCGGGCGTCGTCCACCGTGTCGGGGTTGATAGTGGCGTGTGCTTCGGGCAGGACGGAGGCGATGGTTTTGGCGTCGGGATAGTATCGGCGGATCAACTCTGTAAGGGGGTTCCCGTCTGCCGCGACGACCTGCCCGCCGGCCGCGATATACAGTTTTGCGATCTCCAGTCCGATGCCGGAAGTGGCCCCGAGGATGACGATTCGATTCGTGGGGATAATCGATGAATTTTTACGATTAAATACAGTGCGAGCCGAGAAGAAAACGGTGTATTTGCAGTTTTCAGGGACGTGTTCTTACGCTTTTACAAATATAGTATGATTTGTCGGATTAGGGATAAATAGCATACATATTGTATTTGTATTGACCGTTCATACAGAAAATAGTTCGTCTGGCGAACCCGCCAGACGAACTATCAAACATTCAGTTCTATATAAAATTACAAATAGAAAGGCCGCACGTATGACACATTGTAAGATGATGCGAATGGCTTGGGCTCAACAACTTCTACCTCGTTCTTGACTACGTTTGCGACAGGAGTATTTGCTTTAATATTCTTGTCATTGCGTGTAATACCGGTATTCTTGCCGATTATACCGGACTTGGGTAGTGTAAAAGAACTCTTCGATGTCGCGTTGAGCTTCTCAACAAGATCGATCAAATCCTGAATATTACCCTTGTTCTCTGCGGTTGCGCGAGTGAAGAGACGACCAAAAGTACCCGGGTTGCCATCGTTATCTTCTGCATAGGCAAATGCTGTCTGCGGAGTCTCCCATTCAACAACATAGAATGAGTACGGCTGTGACTGATCGATTTCCAGCCAATTTGCTTTCAACTGACTCCAAAGGGATGCATCAGGGTATTGATCGACATTTGTCATTTCGTCATACCACATTAGTGCAAATAGTTTCCGTGCGCTATTGAAGCCGCTATACTTGACGACAGTGATAGCTTTACCTCTCGTTGCGTCTGGTTGCCCAAAGATTTGACCGGCCTCGTCGTCTCCTGACCAGTAGCCGATAAGCTCAATGGAAGGATTAATGTTGCCGAGTTTGCCGGTAGTTGCGATGTTTTCAAACTTGTGAATTTTGACAACATGGCCTGTTTCTGCAGAGAGTGCTGCTACAAAGCCGGAGCAAGCTGTTTCAGGAGTCAATTCTGAAGCATCGACAGTGAAAACACCTTTATAATAATATGTACTAAGAACTTGAGCAACAGTAGTGTTAGGATCAAACATCTGTGACATTGCGAACATCTCGTCGAAATTTGCGTTTATATCTGCGGTAAGTTGGTCAAAATCCAAAGTCTTAAACTCTTCTGTTGGCATGAATCCCACCGTATAGTATGTGGTAGTCTCGGATGGTGTTACCTCTGCAGAGAAACCATAAGGGGAAATGTCGGAAGCAGTTATCTGGAAGGTGGTCGATTCCGGATCCGGAGCCGCAAGGGAGCGGAAAGTCTCCATCACAGGGGCTGTAGTTACACCGCCGGCATAGCCGAAGGCAATGACGTAGTAGTCGGTATCGGCAGCATCGAGTTTGTATTTATACGGGCTGCCGGGGCCGCCCGTGTAATCCTGAACGCCTTTATATAGCATGGCTCCGTTGTTCATAAAGTTGCCATATTGTGCTACGATGTCGTCCATAACCTCCGTAGCTGTCTTCTGCCCATCCCACGGAGCCACCATCCAGCAGAAGGTAGCGGTTTCATCTGTCGGAACGATCTTGATAGCGGCATTCATAGCCTCGACCTCACCAACGGTAATTTCGAAAGTAAAATCTTGGGCCTGGGCATTACCGGTGGTATAGGTGGTTGTTGTAACATCGGTAGCGATGGTCACCTGACCTTCCGGAGTTATGATAAAGCCTGCGATTTGGTTGATATACTCCGTGTTGGCGGTAAGTCCCTTGCCTTCGAGTTCCAAAGCCCCCTTGTGGAAGATCGCATTCATAATTTCAGTATCCGACATGCCTTGCTGACGCCGGGCTTCGATTTCCTGCTGGAGACAGAAGAGCATGAATTGCCGTGTTTCCATCTTGTATTGACCGGCAGGATCGGTGTATGCGTCGTAAGTGGCTTTGGGAAGAGTGGTGAAGTACCACACGTCATCGTTGTTCGAAGGGGTGATTTTGAATGTTGCAGAGTTGCCGTCCACAGTCGTCTCAACCTCGAATGTTATGTTGAGATCCTGGAACTCTTCAGTCGTAACGTCTTTCTTAACTACGTCAGAGTTAGCCTTATATCCGTTGGCCGGATCTACTCCGAACAGGATGATGTAGTATTTGGACGCCGGGGACAGATTCGAGAACTTGCCATTAGTGATAGCCCCCTTATCAACGATTTCAGGCATATACTCTGCTAAAGTCTTGCCCTGTGCGCCGGCTTCAGCCTTAAGCTCCTCCAAGATGGCCTCCACGAGAAATTCATCGCGAGTAAACGACTCGACTGTTTTGGCATCGGCCAATATGCACAGGTACTCGGCCTTAAGGTCGGAGGGAGTTACAGTGTAGGCAATGGAGGATGAGGTAATCTCGCCAACCGTTACCTCGAAAGTCAAATTACCACCATCGGTAGGGGGAATTTGCTCTTCATCATCATTACAAGCGGCAAACGATAGTGCGAATACCATCATAAGCGCCATCAACAAATTAAATTTTTTCATACATGTTTTTGGTTAAGGTTTGTAAATAAGGTTCTAATGATTAGGTGTTGTATCGTATTTTCCGCACCTCCTGAAAATTTATCCGTAGTACATTTTTACTAATAGCGCAATCTTTTACAAAAATAAAGATATATTTAATTTTTCTTTTATGCAAATTTTAATTAAAAAATATGGATGTCGAGGGGGAAAATAGCTTCCGATAATTTTCCCGATGTGCATTTTACGACGGTCGTGTGCGTGTAACCGATGGATTTTTCCTATATTTGCCTACTTAATAGGTGGACTAATTCTTTTACAAATGCGGATACGACTTTTCACGATACCGAATTTATTGACCCTCATGAATCTGCTCTGCGGGTCGTTTGCCGTCGTGGTAGCACTGATGTACAATGATTTGACGCTCGCTTTCTGGCTGATAGTCGCGGGAATCGTGTTCGATTTTTTCGATGGTTTCGTGGCCCGTCTGTTGCATTCGTCTTCGGCGATCGGGGTGCAGCTCGATTCGTTGGCGGATGTCATTACTTCGGGACTGGCTCCTGCCGCAGTGCTCTGGCAGGTTTGCCTGCAGACCGAACCTTGCTGGCTGCCGGAGACCTGGAAGCTCGGGTATGGCGTGTTCGTCCTGGCGGCGTTTTCTGCGCTGCGTCTGGCCAAGTTCAACATCGACGAAACGCAGACGGTCGAATTCTGCGGACTTCCGACGCCCGCCGGATCGCTTCTCTGCGCTTCGCTCGGCATGCTGTGGCAGCAGGGGGCGGTCGCTCTTTCTTCGGACGGGGTGTTGCTGATCGCCGTGCTGACCTCCCTGCTCCTCGTTTCTCCGATCCGCATGTTCGCTCTCAAGTTCCACGGCTTCGGTTGGCGCGGAAACGAGGTGCGATACCTCTTTCTGCTGGCGAGTATCGTGTTGATAATTATACTTCGTACATACGCTATCCCGGTAATTATCGTTTTATATATCGTCGTGTCGGCGGTTCGCTGGCTCTGCATGCGCTCGGGAAATCCCGATAAAGCACCGAAAGCCTGATTTTTTACTATCTTTGCCGCGATTTGCGCGTACGTATTCCGATGTTTCCGAAGGTGTTGAAAAAAATTCTGTGGATTTTGCTGTGGGGAGGGCTGTTGGCCTTTCCGACGTTGGAGGCATCCGCTCAATTCGACGCCAGCGCGATCCTGCGAAATCAGAACAATCAGAATCCGAACGACCCGAATAATCCGAACAATATGCTCGGCAGCAACCCGTTCCAGACGCAGAACGGCGAGGAACAACCCGCCATGCCGACCGATTCGACCAAGAAAAAGCGGATTCGAAAGCCTCTCGAATCCTATTTTTTCAACGATTCGATCCGTGCGCTGCCCAACTTTTCGTGGACGATCTCGCGGGACTACAACCAGGTGCATATCAATCCGCTCGATACCACCCTCGCCACTTTCCGCATCGACTACCCGTTTTATAAGGAAGGCGTCGGCCATGCTGCCGTGGGTGCGTTGGGACAGGCTTCGTTGCCGTACAACTATTTTGAACGTCCCCAATACCGCAACTTCTCTTTTGCCGAAGGGTTCGATGTCTATACCTATCGCATGGAAAACGTCCCCTTCTACAACCTCAAACGGCCGTATTTTCACTTCATGTACCTTGAGTCTGGACAGAAGAAGTTCCGGGAGGAGAATTTCAGCCTGACGCTGGGGCATAATATTTCGCCGACTACGGGCTTCAACGTCAATTATCGGTCGCGCGGTACCAAGGGCCTTTACGAGTGGTCCCGTACCAAGAACCACAACCTTTCGGTCGCCGTTTCGCATACGGGAAAGCGTTATTCGGTGCATGCCGGATTCATCAACAACCACATCGAGACGCGTGAGAACGGCGGCGTGGTGGGTGAATGGGCGATCCGGGATACGACTTTCGAAATGCCGTCGGGCGTGCCGATGAGACTGACGAGCTCGCAGGCTACCAACATATACCGCAACAATGCGTTTTTCGTCGAACAGTCGTACGGTATTCCGTTGCTGCCGGTTACCGAAAGCGACTTTTCGATCGCCAATCTGCCGGCCGTATTCATCGGTCATTCGTTCGAGTACAACTCCTGGAGCAAGGTTTATAAGGATATTCGGGGAACCTATACCGACGACCGTTACGAGCGAGATGCAGATGGTAATTTTGTGCCGCAGGATGGACTCGAATATTACAAGAACTGGTTCATCAATCCCACGCAGACGCGCGACTCGATCTATGAGCGGGTGATTTCCAACCGGGTGTTCATTCAGGCGCAGCCCTGGGATCGTAACGGCGTGGTCGGTACGGTGAACGGAGGTGTAGGACTCGACCTGCACACCTATTCGCAGTTCAGGTTGGATTCCTACCTGAACGGTAAGTACGACAAGGTGGATAAAAGCAGTTACTTCGTGTATGGATCGGTCGAAGGAAAGATCAAGAAATATGTCGATTGGGGAGCTGACGCCAAGTTCTACCCGTCGGGATATCGCGGCGGTGACGTTTCGTTCGGGGCCAACCTGACCCTGACGGGATATATCCGCAAACGTCCCCTGATTCTCGAAGGGCGTTTCCGTATGGAAACGCGTTCGCCGGATTACTGGCAGGAGAATCTATTCTCTAACCACTACGTGTGGTTGACTCCTTTGCGCAAGGAGAATGAAACTCGTTTCGAAGTTGCTTTCCGTGTCCCCGATTATGCGTTCGAGGTCGGTGTGTGGCAAGGCATTGTCACCGATAAGATTTATTACGGCGCCGACAGCCAGATAACGCAGGACAACGGAAGCGTCAGCGTGACGAGCGTGTACGCCCGCAAAGATTTCCGGATCGCCGGACTTCATTTGGACCATAAGGTTTTGTTGCAGTGGAGTACGAATCATAGTGTCATACCCGTTCCGCTCGTCAGCGCCTTCCTCTCGTATTATTACGAGTTTTGGGCGGTGCGCGACGTGCTCCGGGTGCAGTTCGGTGTCGATGGCCATTTCAATACGCGCTACTATGCGCCCGGCTACAATCCTGCGCTCTCGGAGTTCTTCAATCAGCGGGAAATCGAGGTGGGGAATTACCCCTATCTGGATCTTTTCCTGATGGGCAAGTGGAAGAGAATGCGGATATTCCTGAAATATCAGCATATCAACCGGGGCCTGTTCGGAAACGGCGAATATTTCGCGATTGCGAAGTACCCGCTCAATCCGGGCATGTTTAAGATGGGTATCTCGTGGGGTTTCTATGATTAGCGTACTGTACGGCACAGGAAGCTGCCTGCAAAAGCAAGTTTTATGTTAAAGAAAACCTGTTTAATTTTCGTATTTTTAACATTACAGACCACTTTTTACGGATTCAACGCCGATTTTTCGACGTCGTCCGAAGCGGGGATTACCCTGGAGGAGAAAATGGAAGCCCGGTATGTGATCTCTCCTTACGATCACGTAATTCGGAATATCAGCGAGCGGGAGGGGAACGACTGGCGCCTGATGAGTGCTATTGCCTATCACGAGTCGCGTTTCAAAGCCGATATAGTTTCCCGCCGTGGAGCGAGGGGGCTGATGCAGATCATGCCTGCAGTGGCCCGGCAGTTCGACGTAGCCTCGGAAGAAGCCTTGCTCGATCCGGAAACCAATGTATTGCTGGCCAATAAAGTGTGGAATCGGATCGATTCGACGCTCGACCTGCCGGCGGGAATTTCCGAGAAAGACCGAATGAGCCTGATCCTGGCCTGCTACAACGGTGGAATCGGTCATGTCAATGATGCCCGGCGGCTGGCCCGTGTGAACGGCGAAGACCCCAATTCCTGGGAGGTGGTGCTCCGCTACCTGGAACTCAAGTCCGATCCCGCCTATTACCAGCACGAGGTCGTGAAGTGCGGCAAATTTACCGGCTACCGTCAGACGCGGGCTTTCGTGCAGGACGTAATGAATCGTTATAATAAGTATTGCCGGATCGCGCAGCTCTGATCCGGAGGGCGCCGAGAGGGTAAGTCCGATAACAGAACAAAAAAGCAGGGAGTGATTCCCTGCTTTTTTGTTGGAAAGCGCTGCGGATTCAGCGTTTGGTTTTCGTCGTTCGTATCCGATCGGAGGGATAGTCTGACGGCGAATATACCTATTCACCGGTTTTGTCCAGCCGGTCGTAAATCAGTTCGAGGTCATCGACGACGAGCACGCTCGAGGTGCTTCCGATGAAATAGTCGCCCCAACGGGAAGCCGAGCAGACGACGACGATATGGGTCGGTTTGCGGTCTGTCGCCACGTACTTCAGCGGTATGGTAAACTCCTGCCATTCGGAGTAGCTGGCGGTGAGCGGCAGTTGTCCGTAGCCGATTACGGCCGGACTCGTCGGATCGAAGAACGAACTGGGGTTGCGGGTGTCGATCGCAATCGGGTTTTCGGCCGATCCGAACTGTTCTCCCTGCGAGATGCCGTACTCTTCCGGGGTCCAGGTGCCGACGGCGATGTAGATCATGCCGTTGTCGGGATCGCCGACCTTGAGGTTCATCCCCGGCGGCTGGGTGCTGCCCACGTTGGTCAGCATTCCCTGGTTGTATTTGAACCAGCCGTGCAGAGCCGTCGGACGGGCTTCGAAAGGTTGTCCGAAGCAGACGATACCGTGCGTGAGATTTCGGATTCCGTAGAATATGCCTGTAAAGAGATTGCCGGCGGCCAATTTGTAAACGCCGACCAGACCTGCGAGCTTCGACGAAAGCTGTGCGGCATAGATGCCCGATGTGCCGGGACGCACGTCCGTCGTCTTGTCGGTCGGAGTAGCGTTGCCGATGCTGGCGCCTTTGTTGCCTGAATTCCAGAAGTGAATGCCGTCGGCCAGGTAGGGATAGACGACTTTGTCGATCGTTTCCCACTCTTCGAAACCTCCGTTCGGGAGTTGCGGTGCCGCTTCGGTCGTGACGCTCGCCACCTCTGTTTCGTCGCTGCCGGAGTAGGCGACTACTTCGTATTGGGTTTCCGGGGTAAGTCCCGTGATACAGGTGTCGAATGCACCGCCCGAGATGTTGATTTGCTCCTTATCGACTTCGGTCCACGCCTCGTCGCCGGTCTTGCGATAACGGAATCCCAGTTCGTCCGCGCTGTTGCCTTCGGCATAGGCCCAGATGACCCCGCTCCAGGCATCGACCTGCGTGAAGCGTACCTTGGTATCGGTAGCTTCGACGTAAAGCGACCATTTCTCTTCGAAGTCGTGGTAAGCGACGTAAACGTAGCGGACCGATTCGAACGAAGTCAGCTCGTCGATCGGAGGTGTCATCGTGGTAATGTCCGCCGGGCCGAGTTTCAGCCGTGTGACCTTGAGGTCGCTCAAATCGGTCCCTTCCGGAACGTATGCTTTCGCCGTAAGTTGATCGACGTCGATTTCCGCAGCGCCGATCTGCGATTCGACTTCGAAATAACGTTCGATCTGCTGGTCCGCTACGATCGTCCATTCGTAATCCTGATAAAACGAAAGGGTGATGTAGAGCGGAGTCCGCAGGTCGAATGTCCCCGAAAGGGGTTTCGACGACCGGGCATTTTCGGTGACCGATATTTTGTCGATCTTTACGTTGGAGATGTCGGTTTGTTCGTCCAGATGAAGTGTGACGATTCGTTCCTGGGTATTGATATCTTCGGGTGCGCAGGTGAAACCTTCGCCTTCGACACCGAGGATTTGCAGCGTGACGACCGGATAAGGAATCGAATTTTCGATGCAGGAGGTCAGCAGCAGGAGTATGCCGATAAGTATATGTCGGAGATGTTTCATCATGCTTTGTTGGCTTTCTTGTTCCATAGATGAACGGTAACGCCGATGCGGATATTGAGCAGGTTGAGCCGGAACCGCATTTTCGAAGCGGTTCGTTGCCCGATCTCGTTGCCGTCGGCATCTTTCTGTTTGATCTTGGTGTATTCGATACCGCCCAGTCCGAAGGAAATGGTGCTGCACACGTTCGGGAAGATATAAACCGCCAGACCCGGGTTGAACCCGAGCGACAGTTTCAGGTCGTCGCTGAACGTGCTTCTGAGGGTGCCTTCGGTTTCGTAGGTAAACTCCGAATTACCGGTCTTCATCGAAAGATCTACTTCACCGAAAAGCCCGAAGTGTCCTTTGCTGTCCAATCCCGCATAGGAGCGGAAATAGAGGCCGACCGACAGTGCACTGCTTTGCAGGTGGAGGTTTTTGAAGGCCAGATTGACGTCGTTTTGCTCTCCCAGATTGAAGTTGCCCGTATCCAGCGTTCCGTTGATGTTGGTGTATCCGAAACGGACGCCGGCCGACATGTTGTCCTTGAAGAAGTAGCCTACGGAGGGGTTGATGGTGAAGATACTGCCGTTCAGATTCAGGTTGTCCAGGATCAGCAGGTAGTCCGTGTCGTCGCTTGAGAGGGTGCCGTAAGATACGGTGAGGCCCAGGGCGATTTCACCTGCGTAGGCGAATTTGATTTTGTTGATTTCGCGGTCGATTCTCCGTTTCATCGGCAGGAATCGTTGTTTCCGACGTACCGGGGAGACCGAGGTCGGCATCGATGCGGACGAGTCGCTCAGATCGGCGTAGAACGTCGGGGCCGGAAGTTCCTCGATGACAGGGACGGTCGTCGGAACCGGAGTGGCGGAGAGGCTGTCCTGCAGGCGGGAAGACGGAAGTGCCCCCGGGAATGTCGGTTCCTGGGCTCGGAGCATGGAAACCGTTGCGACGGCTATCAGTATGGTAAAAATCAGTCGTTTCATCGTATTTCCGCGTTATAGATAGAAAGATACTCCCAGTCCGATCGACAGGATATTGACCTTGAAATTCATCAGGCTCGAAGTTCGCTTTCCGACGGTTACCTGGTTGTGTACTTGGCGTGTTCGGGTGTAGGAAAGACCCATTACGCCGATATTGACTTCGAAAGCCAGGTTGTTGGTCGCGAAGGCTACCAGGCCGGGCGATATGCCGATCGAGGCGGAGAAATTGGTTTCGTAAGTGCCCCGGATCGGGGAGTCCGCAGCGAACCGGGATTGGCCGCCGCCCAATGTCAGGCTGGTTTCGTTGAACAGGGCGAAGCGCTTGTTTTGTCCCAGAGGGATGTACTGACGCCAGATGAAAGCTCCGGAGTAGTTGTGTTGCAGTGCGTTGTAGAAATCGACACCGAGGTCGATGTCGCTGCCCAGTTTGATGCTGCCGCTATCTATGCGGAGCAACGAGCGGGAATAGATGAATTTGACGCCGATAGCCATGTTGTCCCGGATCGCGTAGGCGATCAGGGGGGTGACTTTGAAGGTGTAGCCGTCTGAGTTGATATCTTCGATTACCAGAAACGTGTAATCTTTGTTCGTGTGGGTGGAATAGGAGGCGGAGGCTCCGAAAATCCATTGTCCCCGGGGGACGAACTGGTTGGACATGGAAGTCAGGCCCCGTTCTGCGCGAGGATCGGCCTTACGCCCCGGGGCGGATTCCATCGGAGCAGGCGATTGTGCATCGGTTCGAAGCGGATGTTCGGGCCGAGGGCTTTCGGAGCCCGTGTTCACGGTTTCCGAAGAATCGGGTTGCGGTATTGCCGAATCAATCGCAGGTCCCGGAGCGGCCTGCGATTGATTGCTTGCAAAACATAGACACAGTGACAGTGTCAGTGTCAGGATGGCGACGGTTCCTCGCATGAAAATCAATATACAAATTCGATGTCGTCGATATACATTCTGCTCTCCTTGTTCCCTTCCATGTAGTCACCGCGGTAGCTCGCCGAGGCTGTTACCATCAGGTAATTGGGCTTTTCATCACTGCGGTATTCGATGGGAATTACGATCTTTTTCCAATCGCTTTGGGAGGTATCGTTGAGCCAGTCCCCGTGGCCGTAGATGGGGCCTTCGGGCAGGCTTTCCTGGGAAGGATCGAAGAAGGTGCTCTGGTCGTT
>OHFG01000655.1_pt1 | contig 22594 bp, 25 predicted proteins | sample 1567411 | NCBI WGS metagenome assembly OHFG01 (sample SAMEA3879563, study PRJEB24766) | human gut metagenome | biome: human-associated habitat; feature: feces | place: USA | collected 1985/1987
TTACAACAGAGATTGACCGTGTATCAGAGACAACAAAGTTCAATGAGACATATCTGTTAAAGGGAGATAAGGGCGCTACAAAGAATGTTTATATGAATGGACACGATGCAGGTCTTAAAGGAAATCTTACAGATAGTGCAAAGTCTGCTACATTTGTAATGGATGATCTCAAGGCAGGAGATAAGGTTACAATAGGTGGAAAAGAGTACTCAATTGGTTCAACTACAGCTGAGGTTAAAGCTGAAATAAAAGAACCAGCTGCAGATGGAAAAACTTCTGTAACAATTGATGGCAATACATATGATATTGTTAAAGCAACTGGAGCAACAACTATATGTAAAAGTGGTAGTACCACAGCTTTAAAAGCTAATGAATTAGGTGGAACCGGAACTGCTAATGCAACTTTGGATGATTTAAAGGGATTAGTTAAAGATGGTTCGAAAGTTACTATATCAGGAAAAGAGTACACTGCTATGACAGATGCTAAAAAAGCTGATGGAACAGCCGGAACTGATGGAATTGATGATGACGATTCATCTGTAATTACAAAGACTGTAGCAGAAGATAAAATTGCTGCAGAATTAACATCTGCTAATAATATTGGAACAGTTGATCATGCTGCAACAGTTGCAAAGACTGCAGCAAATGGTAAGACAACATACACAATTTCAAAGGGCTATGCAACAGTTGCAGATACATTATCATTTAACCTCCATGTAGGTGCTGATGCGGATATGACAAACAAAATCAACGTCAACATTGATTCAATGGATTCAGCAAGTCTTGGTATTAAAGGCCTCAACATAATGGATGACTCTGGAAATGCTGCAACATATGCGGTAGATGCTATTTCAGATGCAATCTCAAAGGTATCTTCACAGCGTTCATCACTCGGTGCAGTTCAGAACCGTCTTGAGCACACAATCAACAACCTCGACAACGTAGTTGAGAATACTACAACAGCAGAGTCACGTATACGTGATACAGATATGGCTTCTGAGATGGTTAACTACAGCAAGAACAACATTCTTGCTCAGGCTGGACAGTCTATGCTTGCACAGGCAAACCAGTCCACACAGGGAGTACTTTCACTCTTACAGTAATCATCTACAATTTAATGTTGTACAAAGCGAAAAGAGCTCCTCGAAAGAGCTCTTTTTGTAGTATATTCATAGATTTTGTCCTAAAGTTTCCAACCACATTCATCATGGACTTAACATCATTAGTACCTTTGTCAGAACACACAAAATCATGTGAGCCAAACAGATATCAGCTAGCCAGGGGAGAAAAGAGTAGGAGGTGGATTGAATTTGGTGAAATGAATAAAAAAATCCGTCGACCTCTAATGCTAGTAAATACAAGGGGTTAGAAGGTGTTATATTGATCTGAATAGTACTATTTTATATTAATTTGCGTAATTTTTGCTTAGAAAACCTGTCGATGTCAAAGAAAGATTGAGGAATAGTATAGAATGCTGTAAAATCAAGGGTTTACAGAGACGGAGTTGTTGTAGGTCGACGGACTTTTTGAACATTTTAGATTGATTTTGAGATGAAAATGGAGTAGTATCATAATTAGATACTGATAAAACCAGTTGATATACATTACCTATAAGGAATTGACACATTAGGGTTTAAAGATAAGTACTTCTTTTTCATAAGATATACATTACCTATAAGGAATTGACACAATTTGATTTTAAAATCGTTCAACTCATTTTTAAGATATACATTACCTATAAGGAATTGACACTTCTTTTTCCTTTTTTCGCTTGACGTTATGTTGTGATATACATTACCTATAAGGAATTGACACATCTAGAGGTGAATCACCATATACAAATGTGTTGGTAACATTTAAGATATACATTACCTATAAGAAATTGACACAATATCTTAGTTGTTATTACCTTGTACATTTCTATGTGAAATACTGTAATTGCAAGGAGTGTGAGTATTTATAGAATTTGATAGGATTAATTATATAGAAATGTTAACAGTAGATTAGTGACTCTACGGATAAGGAGTGCATATAGGGAAAACAAAGGCGTTACCGAGGCTATAAAGTAGGTAACAAAGTATATGGAAAATGGATACACATGGTCTGTAGAATTTGGTATTCATAGTTATTTCGACAATATAAATCAAGATTTTCTAATTAACAAAATTCAAAATCATATTTCAGATGATAAAATTCCCAATTTGATAATTACATATTTAAAATGGACTGTGATTGATGGTCATATCATATATGATGTAAACGCAAAAAAACCAATAAAGTGATGAAGGCCAGTAAAAAGTATCTGATTCACTCAAATATTCTACGAAGAAATCTATAGGGCTGATTATGGCAAATGACAATAGCCTAAAAAAGTCTGTCGACATCAAAGGTTTGCAGTGAATGGATTGGTGGAAATCAACGGATTTTAAGGTGTACATTATTGATTTTGGGGATAAAAAGGGGTAGTATAATTATTAGATACTATTTGAAAATGTTGTTATATCTTACCTATAAGAAATTGAGAATGTTCAAGTGATTCTTTTGATATTATAAAGAGTTGCTGAACTAATTTAAATATTATTGGGAAAATATAAGAGGATTATAATGAGCGAAAATATTTTTATTAACTTTTCAAATCATCCATCAGATAGATGGTCTAATGAACAAAAAAAGGCAGCATTAAATTATGGAGAAATTATAGATATTCCATTCCCATCTGTGGATTCAAACGGCGATGAATCTTACATTAAAGAAACTGGTAATAAAATGATTGAAAGAATTATGAGTTATCATCCTAAGGCAGTATTGTGTCAGGGAGAGTTTACGTTGGCGTATTATATAATTTCCGCATTAATGAGAAATGGAATTATCGTGTTAGCTGCGTGTAGTAATAGGAATGTAAAAGAGGATGGAAATAAGAAAATAGTTGGGTTTAATTTTGTAAGATTTAGGTCGTATATAGCGTAGGGAGAGTATTATGGACTATAATATTATTATTTTATCAATTAGTACACTGAGAAAACAGGTAGATAAGTGTGTAGGTAGGTGGGGAGACAAAAAAATTACATATTATAGTCAGTTGGAACCTGTTTCAAGGATGCTTATAGAAGAAAAAGGAAATATTGATGAAGTTTTAGCTATCTGTACAACTAAAGCCATTGAGAAGACAGAGTTTTCGGAAGAGGATGGGGAAAGTAATCTGGTTATGTCGGCATATGATTATTATGTAAAGAGAATTAATGGTGCTTTTCCTAATAATGGGATAAAGTTTACTCAATGTCCATCTAATGCATTTGATGAAAAAAATGAAATTGAAAAAGAGAATGCAATTGTTGAGGTTGCGAGATATATTCTGAACAAAAAAAATGATATAAAGAAATTGGATCCGGATGCTAATTTGAATATTTGGATTGATTCTCAAGGGGGGACACGTGATGTTAATATGCTTTTAAATGCAATTATTTCGACGTTGCGGTTATTAGGAATTAATTCAAAGGGGATTTATGCAGTAAATTTTTATAATAAAGAAGGTACTGTTATAAATCAAACCTCTACTTATCAAATAATAGATTTTGTTTCAGGAATAAATGAGTTTACATTGTATGGAAGAGCGGAAAACATTGTAAGGAGCGAAAATAATGAGTTTAAGGGATTTCTTTTTGAAAAGACATGGAATAAATGAAGTGTATATGCAGGTGTTAACAATAGAAGATAATGTATTGAAACAAATATTGCAGGTCTTTGAAAACATTACCCATTATGCAAAAGAAGATATATTTGCACTTACAGTAATGATTGGTTGTTTTTGGTTAGTACTATGCAAAGGCTTATTATGGGGACCGGCGGTTATATTCCTGATTTATAATGGAAGTGGGTTATTGCCATTTCTAGTTGTGGCCTTCATTATTGACTTAATCATAAATAAAATCCTATAAACAACAAAAAGTAAAAAGAATAATAAAAAAGGACCGGATGAGACCGATGCGGTTAGATTTTATCGGTATGAGGATTTATTTTAGTCGGACGAACTGGAGAAACGAGTGGTATATTTTAAGGATATAGATAATAGCTATACCCTTAATTGTTTGGAAATATATGGCTGTGTTTATTATAGCAGGAAAAGAAACTGGGAGGCAGATATGCGCAGAAAACTGAATGAAAAAGTCCGTCGACCTAAAAATCCAGTGAATATAAGGGTTTAAAGGGTGTTTTGGTGACAGTTTTGTCAAAAAACAACTTTTATTTACGTATTTTACCTGATTTTGGGCTGAAAATGGAGTAGTATCATTTATAGATACTGATTAAATCAGTTGAGATACATTACCTATGAGGAATTGACACGAGCAATAACATCAAAAAGTTCATTTATTTTTATTTTGATACAGAGATACATTACCTATAAGGAATTGAGACAATATCTTAGTTGTCATTTCCTTGTACATTTCCATGCGAAATACAGTAATTGCAAGGAGTGTGAGGATTTATAGAATTTGATAGGATTAATTATATAGAAATGTTAACAGTAGATTAGTAACTCTACGGACAAGGAGTGCATATAGGGAAAACAAAGGCGTTACCGAGGCTATAAAGTAGGTAACAAAGTATATGGAAAATGGATACACATGGTCTGTAGAATTTGGTATTCATAGTTATTTCGACAATATAAATCAAGATTTTCTAATTAACAAAATTCAAAATCATATTTCAGATGATAAAATTCTCAATTTGATAATTACATATTTGAAATGTACAGTGATTGATGATCATACCACATATAAGAAGGATGAAGGAATATTGCAGGGTGGACAGTTAAGTCCTCTTTTCAGCAATATCTATATGAATGAGCTTGATCATTATATGGATGAAAACGATTATCATTTTTGCCGTTTTGGAGATGATATAAATATATATTGCAAGACATATGATGATGCGATAAAGATACTTGGTGATGTGCGTGAGCATATAGAAAATGCTGAGATGTTGCCTTTGAATCATAAGAAAACAGGCGTATATAAAGGAACAAACAGAAAGTATCTTGGTTTCAGATTTGAGAAAAAGGGTTCAAAGATAATAGCCAAAAGAGAGAAAAAGGCTTATAGAACTGTTTATAGAGACTGGTATACCACTGGGATACAGCGGGTTGACAGTAGCTATCATTTGGTGAATGAAGGAATTTTGACCAGACGTTACTTTAATGTACTTTTTGAAAATGACGAGGGAAAGAAATATATTCCGGTTGAAACAACCGATTCTATTTATGTGTATTCAAATGTGATTTTATCAGGAAATTTTTTCGAGTTTATTAATAATCACAGAAGCTAAATTGGAAAAATTGAAGAAAGAGATAAAAAAGATATGTCATGAGGACGAGGATAGTGTGATGATATATAAATTTGATTCACTCAAATATTCTACGAAGGAAGTTATAGGGATGATTATGTACCCGTAGTTTATGTGAAGTATGTCAAATATATGATATATTTGTGTAAAGTACATAAAAAATATTTGTTTTTTATGCGTTGACTGTACAAAGTGTTAGAAGTATAATATGAATTAGGGCTAAGGTCACAAAAAACGATTAAAGATAAAGCGGGGGATGAAATGTTTATTAATTTTACAAATCACACCAGTTCTAAATGGTCAGATGCTCAATTACAGGCAGCAAAGGAATACGGAGCAATATTTGATATACAATTTCCTTCAATAGAGCCGGAATGCACTCGAGCAGATATTCAAAGGATTGCAGATGAATATGCGAAACAAATCATTGACAAATCACCTGATTGCGTTTTGTGTCAGGGCGAGTTCTGCTTATCATATGCTGTTGTTGATAGATTGAAATCAAGTGGAATAAAAGTAGTAGCAGCGTGCAGCAGGCGGGAAGTGGAAGAAATTTATACTGCTGATGAGACAAAGAAGATTTCTAGATTTGTGTTTGTGCAGTTTAGAGAATACTAGAATAATGATAGAGAGGAAGAAATATGAATATATTATTACTATCAATGAGTACATTTCCCTATTTGGGAAACAAGGAAGACGAAAAAGATAAACCGCGTAGATTGCGAAAAAGTAGATTTACTTATATGAATAATAAAGTAGAAGAATATTATAGTCAGCTTGAGCCAATAACGAGGGTGTTAATAGAAAATGGTAATAAACCTGATGAGGTTATAGCATTATGTACAAAGGCATCTACGACTGAAGGAGAATATAGGTTGGACGATGATAAAACTGATACAAAATCACCATTAGATTTCTATATTAGTAGAATAACAGAAGTCGCAGATAAAAACAAAACAATTAAATTTAAAAAATTCCCACAGGACGAGGATGCATATTTAGATCCTAATGATATCAAAAGTAAAAATATGGCAGTTGCAGAAATTGCGTTATATTTATTATCAAAGAAAAATAGTTTAGAGAATAATGAAAAATTACATCTTTGGATTGATACACAGGGTGGAATGAGAGATGTGTCATTACTTATGAATGCAGTTGTTTCATTACTTAAAACAAGTGACATCAAAATTGAGGGTATTTATTCCATTAATTACACAGATGGAATCGGTAATGTTATAGAGCAGAATGATACATATCATATTTTTGATTTTGTATCGGGGATGAACGAATTTATTCAATATGGACGAGCAGATCAATTAGTAAAATATTATGGATTAAATAATAAATCCACTAATGCCAATATTCCGGCTTTAGTTACTCAGATGAAAGAATTAGCTGATTCCATAATGCTTTGTGATTTGAATAGGTTTGATAATGGATTAAAGGCAATTAGGAAAACACTTGATGAATGGAATGAAAATAATGAATCAAATGATGTATTATTAAATATTTTTGTTGAACAAATAAAAGATGATTATGAGGAGATAAGCAAAGAAAATGCTTCCGCTGTAGATAAGATTAAGTGGTTTCATAAGAAGAAACTTTATCAGCAAACATTGACTTATATTGAGTCTAATGGTCCTAAAGATTGGGATAGCAGTGGGGTATTAAAATTTTCATGGATAAAGGGCATAAAAAATGATAAAGAGCCATCGCAAACCGATATGGTTAATCGTTATATAGGGTATGCAATTCAAGGAATATACGAAAAGATGAATGAAAGCCATACAGAAGCATTGGACACTTTGTTAAAAGAGGGGAATGACGGACTAAAATATTGGAAAACAAACAAAAATGGTAAAAAGAGAAAACTATTAAAAGACAGTTTTAATGCGATAAATAGAAAAACGGAAAATGGGAAGAAAAAGACAGAGACTATATATGAATACAAGGTAGAATCCGAAAAAAATGATGTTGATGAAAATCAATTATATAAACTGATTGCTTTCTATAAATTAATTAAACTCGAAAGAAATCTTTTTAATCATATGGATAATGGGAATGTGGAAAATAATGACGAATGTAAAAATAAACAAAGAATGCAAATAGACAAATTAGATACTTTAATAGATAGCTATGTAGATACATGCGAGAAATTATGTCAGTAGGAAGATATAAGTTAACGGAAAGGCAAATAATATGAAAATGGTATTAGCTCAATATACAATTCGTTCTAAACAGGAATATATTTTTAGGACGAATAGAATGGTAGAAATTGCCGGTGCATCGGAGAATATTTCACAAAGTTGGAATATTTTATTTAATCAAGCTGATGAAATAGGCAAAAAACTTAGAAGAGTTTCTGAAAATATACCATTCTGCATGGAAGAAGTAAAAAGATTATTTGATGAACGAAAACTAAATGGTATTGAACTATTTTGTGGTGGTGGTAATGATACAGTATTGTATGACTCAATAGAGACATATTTGGAAGTTAATAAGGCGTTTTCGCGATTCCTGCTTGAAAATTATCCTGGAATGATTCCGATGGCAGTTGCATGCGAATATAGTGGAGATTATGATAAAGACTATGCCAATTTGATGAAACAGTCAGACATAGAGAAAAATAAGATGATTTCAGGACAAAGCGATTTTATACTTCCTTTTTCGATGATGGACAGGACAACTTTTCAACCTTATTCAGATATAATCAATATTGCAGGAAGTAGTGTCCGGGTTACTGATGAGGCAAAGGCTAAACGGAAAGCGGGATTGAAAATCAGAGAACAAGATGAAACAGTCAAGTTATTAGATGATCTGATTACTAAAAAAGGTGAAGAAAGTTTACTAGCTGTAGTTCATGCAGATGGAAATAATATGGGAAGCAAGATATCTGAAATGCTTACGGACAAGAAAGATTACGACAGTTGCGTGAATGTAATGCGTGAGTTTACAGCAGATACAGCTAAAGCATTTGGAAAATCAGGGCTTGATGCAATGCAAAAGTGTCAGCAACAATTAAAGGAAGATTATAAGGATAAGTATGATGAAAAAGCTTTCTTCTTTCGCAAAATAATAGCTGATGGCGATGATATGACTTTTGTTTGCAATGCTCGTTTTGTTATGGATTACGTTAGAGCTTATCTTGAAGCGGTTCAGAATTATAACAATAAAGGAGAAAAAGAATGGAGATATAGTTCGTGTGCGGGTATCTGCATATTCCATAGTCATTATCCTTTTGCAAGGGCATATTCGCTTGCTGAGCAGGCATGTGAAAGTGCTAAGAAAAATGTGCACGGTGAATGTATAAAGGAAGAGTCTTGGGTTGATTTCCATTATATACATAATGGAGTTGGAGGTGACCTTGAACAAATCAGGGAGCATCAGGGAGTGACCGGATGTATGGCTCGCCCATGGAGAATTGATATAAAAGCGAATACAGATCGTAAAAACTATAATACTCTGCGAATACTTACTGATATTATGAAAGAAAATGGCGTTTCAAGAAGTGATATAAAAACAATAGGCTCAGAAATGGAAGGAAGTTATTCTTATGGAAAATTTGAGCTTAATAGAGTGTATGGACATCACAGAAATCTTCAAAATGAAATAAAGGAGAAGCTGAAAATAGATAAGGAAGAGGATTTACTTCCAATTATATATGATCTTTCAGAAGTGTATGATTTATGGTTTGTGAGGAAATAATATGCAGGAATTAGAAATTATTTTAAATTCAGATTTATGCGCTGGAAATGGAGAGAGCGCTGGAAATTCGGTTGATAGTGATGTGTGTATTGACGATGCAGGGATTCCGTATATTCCATCGAGAAGAATAAAGGGATGTTTAAAACAGGCAGCTTTTGATTTAAAAAAGATGGGATACACATTGGCATCAGATAGCAATATTATAGATTTATTTGGTGATGCGTATGGAAATGAGGGAGCTTTTTCAATTTGCGATGCCATGATAAAAGATGCAAATGGTATTAGACAGTATTTGAATACTGAAATTAAAAACTCTGATAATTCAGATGAAATTAAGGATATGGCACATGCATCAAAGCTTGTGAATCTATTTACATCTGTGCGTGGTCAGACTATGTTGGATGATGGGTGTAAGGTAGACAATAGCTTGAGGTTTACCAGAGTTGTTAATCAATATGATCCTCTTAGCCTTGATAAAGATGAAAAATTAGCTTTTTATGCACCTATTTACTTTAATTTTTGTGATGATGATAAAAAGGAATTAAGAGAACTGTTTGTTGCTTGTTGCAAAGCTACAAGACATATTGGTCATTCAAGGAACAGAGGCCTTGGAAATGTATCGATTAAATTGTGTGAAGATAGCGCAAAACAGGTTAATATGCTATTTACAGAGAATGACAATAAAGCTGATATAGATTGTTCAGAAGCTGATAAGCCGGTAAAGATATCATATAAGGTTGTGCTTAATTCACCACTTACACTGCCGGGATGTGATGAATTAAATACATCTGTACCGGCCAAAAGTGTAATTGGTTGCATGGCTGGATATTATCTTCATTCCGGAAGTGCAGAAGATGAGGATTTTAGAAAGTTGTTTTTGGATGGTACCGTAAGCTGGTCTGGCCTGACTCCGGTGATTGAGGGTGAAATTTCAGTACCTGTGCCTATGATGATAGTCAGACTAAAGAATGGCGGTAATAAGCTGATTAACAACTTAATTGAAGAAAAGAATGATTGGAAAAAGAAAAAGCCAAAAACTTTAGATGGTTCTTTTGCTGTACAGACACAGAATGGATATAAAATTGCAGAACCGTCAATTCACACTTATTATCATTATGCAATAAATGGAACTCAGCAAGATGATAATAATAATGAAAATAATACTAAAATGCTATACATGCAGGAATCGATAGATGCTGGAGCCGTTTATGGAGGAACAATTATATGTCCGGTTAATATGAAAGATAAGGTATTAAAGTGCTTATATGAAGCCCGTATTCAGTTAGGACGAAGTAAAAGTGCTCAGTATGCAACCTGCTCATTGTATGCTAAACCAGAAGTGGAAGAGTATAAGAATAATATTCGTCATGTTAAGGCTGGGGAAAAACTGTATGTTGTATTGCAGTCGGATCTTGCATTGTTAGATAATGGTGTATATAGAACAGATTCTGCTTGTATTCGTGAGGCTATTGGGAAAAAATTGAATTTATCATCAGATATTGCTGAGAATAGTCTCGATTATTGCAGGTATCATGTTATTGGAGGCTTTCAGTCAACATGGCAGTTGCAGAAGCCACAGATTCCTGTTGTAAGAGCCGGAAGTGTGTATTGCTTTAAAGTTAAAGAAGATTGCGATATTCCACAGACAATTCGCATCGGTGAATTTGCTCAGGAAGGTATGGGAATATGCAGCGTTATGACAGTTTCTGATTTTGAAAAAATGTCATCTATTGAGATGTCAAGAATTGAACAGGCATATTTTACGGTTGATAATAATCGGATAGAGCAACTACTTACCCGATTAAAGATGGAAGCAATAATGGAGCATATGCGTAGCTTTGCTTTAAAAATTGCAGAAGCTGAAGTTACTAAAAATATTCCTGAGGCAAGACTTAGGAATATGGTTTCAAAAGCTAATGACTATTCTGATTTAAATAAAATGATTTCAAAGATTAAAGAAAGTGATTTAAGCAGTGAGAAGAAGCTTAGTAGAAAAGCAGAGGCAACCAAGTTTGTAGAGATAATCAAGACTGAGTGGAATGCACAGTTAAAATCATATGATTTAGATCATAATTTGATTAATCAAATTGAAGCAAATTGGAAAGAACCATTGAATATAGCTTTGCATAAATATCATTATCAGAAAGAGAGAGGGTGACTAAATTGAAAAAAGTATATTATCAGTTAAAATTGAGTCAGATTTCTCCACTTCGAATAGGAAATGGAGAAAATGATATTTCAGATAATGATCTTATGTGTGACAGCCGTGGTATTCCATTTATTCCGGGAAGCAGTATGGCCGGAGTATTAAGGGAAAAATATGAAAAACTTGGTGGTAAAGATACAGAAAAGTTATTTGGAATTATTAAAAATGATGAAGCAACAGCGAGTCACATTATTATTAGTGATGCCATCTGTCCACAGAAAATATGTGATAGTGTCAAATCAGAATTCCGAAATGTATCAGTAAGCGACTATAAAATATCAATTCGTGATGGAGTGGACATAGATAAATGGGGTGTTGCTAAAGATGGTCATAAATATGATTTTCAGGTAGTTGAAACAGATGTTCCGTATTTTTGCATTCTTGAATGGAGTGGAGACGATGAGGAGTATGAAAATGAAGTAATTGAAGGTCTTGACATCCTTGTCAAAGATGTTGTTAAGCATGGAATTCAACTTGGAGCAAGAACTACTCGCGGATATGGTACAATGAAGGTTGAGGCTAGAAAGCATCAATTTGATTTTCCAAACTGCATTGATGAATGGCTCGATTTTAATCCATGGTCTGAATCTGATTTTAGCGGAGAAAAAGTATTTTTAGATAACGAAGATAAGTCTGAAGCTGGACAGTTCGATAGAATAGAAGTTCAATTTAAAGTAATTGGTAGTTTTTCTATACGAGTAAATATGGAACGAATAGAGAAGGCGCCTGATTCTGTTGTTATGGTGAACAAAGATGATAAACCGGTGATACCTGGAACAACTTGGGCCGGTGTTTTTAGACATCATATGCAGGAAATATTGAGTCATATTATGAGCGATAATAATGATGAAAGAACAGCCTTGGACTGTTTATTTGGAAGGGGCAGGGCGGATAATACCCTATCTAGAATACGCTTTGGAGAAACTGTTATTGAAGGTGGCAAAACATATGTCCTGACAAGAAATGCAGTGGAACGTTTTACACAGGCACCTAAAAACTCTGCATTATTTACAGATGAATTCTGGCAAGGTGGTGTCGGAACTCTCGAAATAATGATTGATAAGGGAAAAATGAGCAAACTTCAAAGACAGCTCCTGGAAGTGTCGTTATTGGATTTAGATAATGGAATGCTTACATTTGGTGCATCAACAGGAACAGGGCACGGGCGAGTCGAGGTGATGAAATTAAATGTAAATGGCATGGACTATACTGAAAATCTGAAATCAGGAAGTATGGGCTTTTTGGAGGGATTACATGAGTATTGAATATAATAATACAAATGATAAATGGATAAAGGCTTCTGGAATAACTCCAGAAAATGAACTCATCAATGAGATTAAAAAATATGCTGGAGATAATAGATATTTTCTGGCATATTGTACCGATAGATTTTATGCCGGGAGAGCTGAACTGGAACAGTTTAACCAATTAAGGAAAGATAATGTATTGGAGATAAGATTATTCTCTGAAACAGAGGAAATACATTTTATAAGAAGTACTGTAGGAGCGGATTTTCAGTGGAGAATAGCTTCAGAAGACAAACTTGATAAATCAGAATATATGGTGCAGTATCAGACGCTTGATTTAAATCAGAATAGAATTAATGAGAATAATAATCAGACAGATACGTTTGGTAATAAAATGCTCTATACAACTGTTGGAGGTGAATATAGTCTTCCTATTAGTGGAAACGAAGACAGTTCTAAGATTATTACTTACATTAATTATGATGAAAATGGGATGGCAAAAATCACAGATTATAGAGTATGTGGGTTTGTAAAGAAACCTAAAAAGGAAAAGGTGATGTGAAATGGCTGAGAAAAAGAGATTTGTTAATCCGTATAATTTTATACCATTTGAAGGTAATATAAATGATAAACGTATTTCCAGAGAAACAGCCTATGCGAAGAAGAGTGAGCTATTAAGTGGATGGTTGGTTGTTGAATTAACAACAAGGACTCCACTAATCATTCCAGATGGGGCACATCCAAAGTACTGGGATATTGAGAAAAAGGAATATATTAATGGGGAGGATGAGGTTAAGTGCCGAAAAAATGATATACATAAAGAATATGATTTTTTTAGAAGTCCGGATGGAATCCCAACTATACCCGGAAGCGAGCTAAGAGGAATGCTTAGAAGTGTTTATGAAATAGTAACTAATAGCTGTGTTCCATTTTTACTAGATGAGAAACCAATCAGCAGACGTGTCCCAGTGTATGGTGCATTGTGCCATCATGGATTGCTTGCATATGAAAATGATCATTGGGTTTTATATAAGGCAACTATAGTGAAAAAAGAAGCGGCTAATGGAATATATGTGAATGAAAAAGATGATTGTGTTTATGTAAACGGCAAAAAGCTACCTTATAAAAATGGTGAATATGTTGAAGATTTAGGATGGGTACAATACAATATTCCGGTAAATAAATCTGAATATAGTATTCGCTTCTTAAAAAAAGGAAATGAGATTGTTAAAAAGTGGGAAATAAGGGATAATGAGCCGTATAGAGCATTACTATCAGCGCTTAATCGAGATGGAGCAGGAAGTGGGAGAAACTCAAATAAGATCCCAAACAAAAATCTATGTGATGCTCTTGAAAAAGCAAAATCAGGTGATAAAAATCTGGTTCCGGTTTATTATATGAGCGTAACACGTATAAAAGAAAATGGTGATGATGAAGTACTTGTTTATTTAAGTAATTCATCTATCGGTCGTATTGCACAAAAAATAAAATGGAAAGATATAATGGGGGATTATGTACCGTGTAGCAGTACAGATGAATTATGTCCAGCATGTCTTTTATTTGGTACAACAAATGGGAAAGGATTAAAAGGAAGAGTCCAGGTGACTGATGCAACTCCGGATAATGTTGGAAAGCTAACATATGAAAAACATACATTAGATATCCTGTCTACTCCAAGGACAAGCGCATTTGAGTTTTATCTTAGAAAACCTACGGATAATGCGACATTTTGGAATTTTGATTTTTATGGTGAAATGAAGAAATACACATTAGCTAATGGAAAAGAAATAAATCGAATCGAATACTATGATTTGCCAGAGGCTACTCCTAGAGGAAGAAAAATGTACTGGCATAGTAAAATTTCAAAAGATAATAATAAAAAAAGAAATTTGAATAATACGGTCGAGGCTGTTAATGGTAAATTTAGATTTAAAATATATTTTGATGAGATAACAAGGGAACAGCTTGATACATTATTATGGACAATAACGCTAGGGGATAACAACTTGAATAGTTCATTGCAACATAAGTTGGGACATGCAAAACCTCTCGGATATGGAAGTGTAAAGCTTCAAGTGGTTGAACAGGTAATTCGATATTTGTCATATAATAAACAAAATGAACGACTCGAGGTAACACTGAATAAAATTACAAAAGAAAATATAAATATTCCGAGTAGATTAGATACAAAGTCGCTAGCTGAGAAGAGTATACTGAAAATGGCAAATGTTAGGTCTGTGCCAAATAATATACCTGTTATGTATCCAAGAGGTGAAGATAATAAAAATAGACAAAATATATATTCATGGTTTGCAAATAATAGAAAAAATAGTGCATCAGTTAAGATATTACCTAAACCAACGGACACAGATATCTCTTTAAATATAAACTATTATGATGAGCAAAACGGATGTAATGATAATAATTCGATGGAATCGAGCAATAGAATTGATGGAATAGTTAGAATTAAGGATGAAAAATATATAATTGTTGATAAGGGAAAAAATGAATATAAGATTCCAAACAATCAGAAATTTAATCCTGATTTAAAAAACAAACAGCTTAAAGAAGGAATCAGAGTGAGCTTTAAGCCTTATATATATCCTGATAATAAAATGGCTGTTAATGAATGTCGAATAGAGGAAGAACAATAATGCAGTTATATGTACACATCGAATTAGATGAGCCATTAGTCTTACCAATAAATTATAATCATATTATTCAGGCTGTTATTTACAGAACTTTATCAGTCATGCCTGATTACACTGATTTTTTGCATAACAGAGGTTATTCAAGTGGGCACAGACAATATAAGATGTTTCAGTTTAGTCAGCTCAAGGGTAAGTATAGAATTAAGGAGAAAAGTATAATATTCTATTCATTTATTGAACTGGAAATTAGAAGTCCGGAGCCACTTTTAATTCAGCTTCTGGATGGAGGATTTCGATATGGCGGAATAACTTTTGGACAAAAGAATTATAAAAATATTCGTACAAAGATAAATGATTTTACTGTGGAAAAAGAAGAGCTTATAGTAAAAACAGTAACACCAATTGTTGTGTATTCAACAGATTCCACAACGAAATATACGGTTTATTATTCTCCTGAAGATATAGAATTTTATGAAGAAATTCAAAACAATGCTTATAGAAAATATCAGGCTTACTATGAAGTAGAACCGGATTCGTATGTTGAAATCAGAGAAGCTGGTGATATGACTGCAAAAAAGCTTGTTACGAAATATCAGGGCAGTTATATTGAAGCTTGGTATGGAAATTTTATTTTATACGGTAAACGTAAATACCTCGATTTCCTCTACCAGACAGGCCTCGGTTCCAAGAACTCCCAGGGGTTTGGAATGTTCAATATCATCTAAAATAATAATCAGGACATAATCTGTAGCAATAGATGCATCAGAATATGTCCTGATATATTTTACGACCGGTATTTATTAGCACCGTCGTTATAGCTATTTTTAAATTTCTCGCGAAGGCTTGTTGGTTCGATAATTTTTGCTTCTTTGCCGAAAGGAAAAAAATAATTATAAGCTTGCAGGGGAGAGCAGTAGAACACATAAGTGTCACCGGAGGATTCTGGCTCTTTAGCCGGTCTGGAATATAGTTTTGTTTTATATGATTTTTGACCTCGTTCTGTCAGTTTGACAACAACTCTTTCATTTGTGCCCAATAAATATGCCGGTGAGCTGTCAGCTAGCTTTTTTTCTATTGCAATTATGTCATCTTTAGTAAGACGGAAGGTCTGTTTCAGGGCAGAACCTTGTAATTGTAAGCGCGCCATTGAAAATGAAGCAATATGTTTTCTGGTTGCGCTGTTTTCATTTTTGACATAGCAGACAAGGTATTCCTGAGTGGCTAGTGGATCCGGCATTATCATGTATGGGTATACATAAAGTAGCTTCTGTGTTCCGTCAATCAAGGCTTTGACCTTTAATACATTATGATTCTTGCAGGCATTTTCAACAGTGGTGTATGAAGAACGTTTATATATTCGTTCCCTTTTGATGAAAGGAAGCCGACAGTATTCCTCGATTAGACATCTTAGATATTTGGCTGCTGTTGCGTAGTATTTGTCTTCCATGCATTCTTCTGTAAGGAAAATGTAATTGTTGTTGTTAATGTTATACTGCTTGTTTACAGTACTGCCGTTATCATAAGAAGCTGTTTTATTGATAAGCCGTTTCTTTTCATCTTTAAGCAGAATTTGTATGACTTGTTCGATAGAATACGAGTCAATTGATGAAGCAGACAGTTTCTCTTTAAGCTCTAATTCTTTGTTGTTAAGGTAATTATCTATAGATGATTCGGAAATGTCCCAGAAATTGCTGATAACCTGATTGATAAATGTTGTGAGCTTTGGTACTTCAAAAGCTGTCATATCATCTTCAATGGTCAACATAGCCTTCTTGCTGAGTGATATTCTGATTTTTTGTGAGGTGTTAGTCTCGTTAAATCCCATATAAAAATTCTCCATTACAATAAATAAATGTCAAAAATGTTACTTTTATAGTAACACAATGGCAGAAAATATGCAAAATTTATATAAGAAATAGTAACATTGAAATTAAATAACTATTCTCTTGTGTGTTACTGGCTGTGAGAGTATACTTAAATCAAGTTAAGGGAATGAAACAAACAATTATAGACAAGCACACTCAAGGAGGTATTCGCATGAATTATCCAGTATTAGACATTAAAGCTACCGGAGAACGAATCAACCAGCTCCGCAAGGACAATAACCTCAGGGTGACTGATGTTGCGGAGTACATGGGCTTCGAATCAACGCAGGCTGTTTACAAGTGGCAGCGTGGTGAGAGCCTTCCAACGGTCGACAACCTGTATGCCTTGAGCAGGCTGTTGCACACATCGGTGGATGACATATTGATAGGCGAGAAAGAGAGAGACGATGATCCCTCTCTTTCTTTTTACTCTTTAATATTTTTCTGTAATTTTCTTTATGCTGTTGCTTCTGGTTTTATCGGCACACTCCCCATTGCCACATGTCCATAGCGCTTGTACCCAATCTCGTCTGTACGATATACAGACATAGCCTGTTTGAATTTGGTTTTGCAGACAGGGCAGACATAGTCTCTGACTACGACAACCGGCGGCTCGTCCATAAACATGAGTCCAATATCATCGTAGTTTTTTCTTCATCATTCTTATCGTAGAAGGCATCCATTTTGTTGATTTCCTCCTCGGTAAGCTTTATGGTAAAGTATGCGTTCTCCTCGCGACAGTCCGGGTTAGGGCAGAATGGGTTGACACGGAAACGTCTTTTGACCTGTTCTTCCGGAGTGTTAAACAGCTTACCGAGTACCTTTGGCTTTCTTGTTTTTCTGAAAGTCCATTTAATATCCTCAATTTCCTCCTCTGTGGCAGAAACCGGTGTGTCATTAACTATTACGGAAAGACCGTAAATGTCTGATTTTTCAATCCATGGCATGGATTTTGCAATCTGGTCCAGAGTGAAGCCCTGCTTGAACATGTTGTTACATACTTCTGTACTGAGGGCAGTTCTTACTGTTTTAGTATAGTTTTCCTTGTCACTGCATAAGTCGCTGTTTATTTTGTCAAATACCTTTGTAATTTCGCCCATTGAATTTTCCTCCTATTCGTCAAGCTTAATTATTTCTGTGTAAAGTACTGTGTACATCTTATCTGTCTGCAGGCAGTAGTAATCATGCCCGAAGTTCTGATGAGTATATTGTAGCCTGCTTTCCCGGAAATGAAAATTAACTGTGAGTTAATCTGTTTTATGATTCATGTGTTATATAATCTAGGTGTTTTATAATTCGTGTGTTTATTATGTAAACCACCGGTATATAAGCGTTTCAAAATAAACAGGGTATAATGAGTTCAGAAACAACGCAGCTTTTCAGGAACAGTAAGTACATTATGGAATTGTTATGAGGAGGAGTTATTATGAGTGAATTATGGATTCCGGCAGTTGAGGTGGAGAGTGCACATGGCATCAGGGAAGTATCACTTCGAACAAGGCACCTGATGGACAGAAGGATTTTTCTGACAGGACAGATTGATGCCGCACTTGCCGATGCATTTTTGTCTCAGATGCTTTATATGGAGCAGACAGAATCAGAGCCGGTGACGGTTTATATAAACAGTCCGGGAGGGGAGGTGAATTCAGGACTTATGATTTACGATGCAATTGCTGACAGCAGTCTTACCGTAAACACAGTCTGCACAGGTATGGCGGCGAGTATGGCGGCTATTATCCTTGCAGGAGGAAAGCGTGGACACCGTTACATACTTAAGCACAGCAAGGTTATGATTCATGAACCGCTGATTTCAAACGGAGTGGGAGGCTCTGCCACTTCTATAAAAAATATCTCTGAGTCGATACTTGAGACGCGTGACATCCTAAACGGTATACTGGCTAGGCAATGTCACAGAACCTTAGAAGAGATTAACAAGGCTACACAGTTTGATAATTTCATGAATGCCGAGGATGCTATTGAATTTGGCATTTGTGATAAGATAGCTGATTCAATCAGAGTTGCATAAGGGAGGAACAGTCTATGGAACTAAATACACTTATTCTAGGACAGGACCAGTACTACAGTCTTGATTCCTACAAAACAAAGCTCAACAATAATGTGCTTGTTGTCGGAACATCAGGTTCAGGCAAGACGAGGAGCATTGTTACTCCAAACCTGTTGCAGGGTGTAGGCAGCTATATCGTCTCTGACCCAAAGGGGAATCTGTACCGGAAATATAAGGACATTCTTGAATCCATGGGATATGAGGTGAAAAAGCTTGATTTTACTGAGCCGACACATTCAGCCCACTACAACTTTTTTCGCTATATCAGATGCACACAGGATATTGTGAAGGTGGCACATATGCTGATTTATTAGTACAAAAACGAGGGCGGGCATATGGATCCGTTCTGGGATCAGGCGTCACAGCTTCTTGTGCAGTCAGTAATTGCATATCTGTGGGAAGCATGGGGAGATAAGGAGCAGAACCTGCACAGAGTGTTGCAGCTCATAGGTCTGTGTCAGGCAAACGGGGATTTGTAAGAAGAGACAAGTACACTCGATCGCATGATGGAAAATCACGGGGAAAAGAATCCGGACAGCTATGCTGTAAATATGTATTCAAAGTTCCGCGTTGCTGCGAACAGGACACTCAGGTCAATTCTCATCACGGTAAATGCAAGGTTCGGCCTGTTTGATACACCGGAGCTTAACGAGATGACAGCAACTGATGACATTGACATTGCTTCAATAGGCCAGAAAAAGACAGCACTATTTGTTGTAGTTAGTGATACTGACAGGTCACTTGATGGTCTCGTCAATATCTTTTTCACTCAGGCTATGAATGAACTCTGCAGATATGCCGATAAAAGCTGTGAGTACAACACACTGCCTGTTCCGGTACGATTTATCCTGGATGATTTTGCAACAAACTGCAAGATAGAGGATTTTCCAAGGATGATTGCTTCTATCAGGTCAAGAGGAATCTCCACAATGCTCATGATTCAGGCAGAGTCACAGCTTACGGAGGGCTATGGATATGACGACAGAACAATCATCGGAAACTGTGATTCATATGTGTACATGGGTGGCAACGACATCGAGACCGCCAAGGAAGTGGCAGAGCGCTGTGATATGCCGCTCAAAAAGATTCTGAACATGCCTGTTGGTACAAACTGGATATTCAGAAGAGGACAGGCACCGGTAAATGCAAAGAACCTTGACCTGGATGAATATCTGATGGAGCTGTATGCTGACGATTCAAAAGATTTTGATTTTTTTGAGCAGTGGATGAATTGATTGTTATGGGGAGATGGATTATTTCACATGCGAGGAATTTATGCTCAAGAAAGAAAGCGTAACGAGGAAATTTGGTGGATGAAAGTTATTTTTTTAGATATTGACGGAGTGCTCAATTCAAGTAAAACAATAGACAGGAATTTTGATTATCCGGAGCTTGACCCAAGAAACCTTAAGGTGTTGAAAGACATTGTTGAATTGTCTCATGCGGTTCTTGTGCTAATATCAAGCTGGAAGTTATAGAGGATGTGTGCAGTAAATTGTTATGATTAGTATCATTTCCTCCTTTTTCAATAAACTTAATTATTGCCTTCTGACGACAATAAGGGCATCCAAGTCTATTTAAGGTTGTATTTGCATCGTAATAACGTTTACACTTACGACAATACTTTAAATTTGCGACAAATCCACTCATTGTATTTTCCTCCTTTAATTAACGGTCTACATAAGTTATCGTTGTTATTGTAAAGCACAATATAGTTGAGAAAGACTAAGACTTATGAGTCTTGTCCTCTATAATTAATGCAATTATCTCTACAATTGCATGTCCTACAACTTTGAATATTTCCTCTACCATAATTATTCCCTCCTATTTTGGCTTATAGTACTTAAAATGTATTTCTAGTATCCATTTTGTTCAGCTTTTCTGGCCCTTTCCTTATACTCTTTCTCTTTTGCATATGCCTTTTTGGCATTCCCATAGTGATATCCTTCACCTGAGTTTTTAGCATAAGCGTACTCGCGATCTGCCTTCGGCTTCCAGTACAGGGCTGTCTTAAACATCTGTGAAATATAAGCCTCCTTTGATCTACGTGCCATAATTTAGGCCTCCTTTCCATTACTAAATACTCCTGAAGCTGCACCCAGACCAGCGCCGGCAATAGTGCCAATCGCACCTCCGGCTTCTGCAGATGTGATTGCAGTTCCTGTTGCAACAGTACCAGCTGCAATAAGCGCCGGAATCGAAACAGTTGGCATCACTACCACTGATGTTACTGCTGTCGTTCATCCTACAAGAGTTCCTATTGCAGTGCCGACTACATTGCCTGCTTTAGCCCCTACAATCATTCTATCGAATATTCCCATTTTTCTTTCCTCCTCGTTTATAATCCATTTGTTATTTGTTCCGTTTGCTCATCTGAACTTGTCTATACTATATAACAATTTATAGGTAACTTCAACTGAACAGTTTTTGTGGTTATATGTTACTATAATGTGCATTATATTGATAAAACAGTATAAATTATGTTACTATTATGGTAACATGTATCGCGTTAAGGGCTGCTTAATCATGGTATTTACCGATATAAGAATATTATGCTTGTATGAAGTAATCCAAGTAAAAAGTCCGTCGACCTCAAATGCCTGTAAATACAATGGTTTTGAAGGTATTTATGTTAAAAAACAGTGTTATATTGTATCAAATTGAGCAATTTTCAGCGAAAAAACCTGTCGATGTCCGAGACAAAATGAAGAATATTGCAGAATGTAGTAAAATCAAGCCTTGACAAGAAATTAGCTGTTTGAGGTCGACAGCCTTTTTATGTATTTTAGATTGATTTTGAACCGAAAATAGAGTAATATCATTATTAGATACTGATGAAATCAGTTGAAATACATTACCTATGAGGAATTGACACATCTCAAGTCCTCTACTCTTTGCATTCGCATTATCGAGAAATACATTACCTATGAGGAATTGACACAAGTGGTTAACTGAGCCAGTGATGACAAATGTCTTGAAATACATTACCTATGAGGAATTGACACGTTTATTTTTGCCTCATTTGGTGTAGACTCTGCAGAAATACATTACCTATGAGGAATTGACACATACGGGAATTCTTGATTGAACAAATTGAATCTTGAAATACATTACTTATGAAAAACTGGCATTTTTATACGGAGTATATAGCCGAAGGCAAGGGTATTTATCGAGATGTGGGATGTACGCTCTTTTACAGAAAAAGGTCAAAAAAGCTTTTATAAAAAGATGAAAGTGCTCATAGTGGCACGCAAAAAGTTTGATTACCCTGACAAACTTGAATGATTCGCTTGTGTCATACCTGCATTCCGGGTTGGAACAACGCCATCGACGTTGTTTGAGAATTAGGATAAGAGAGTAATTATCCTGAAGAATAGGATGTTTAATTTTTCTGCTTTTAACACCGAGTGAATGCATTCTGTATCCGCAAAAATATCATACGAAAAGAAGGATAAAAAAGAAAGGGGCTGTAAAATAAGTCCCTAATATAAGAAACGCCAATTCCGGCAAATGTC
>OHFG01000663.1_pt1 | contig 22348 bp, 18 predicted proteins | sample 1567411 | NCBI WGS metagenome assembly OHFG01 (sample SAMEA3879563, study PRJEB24766) | human gut metagenome | biome: human-associated habitat; feature: feces | place: USA | collected 1985/1987
CGCACCGTTCGTTGATGACGATGCGCCGTCTTCGCATACGGAAAATGAGGAAGAGGTCGAGTCTGTGGTTGAGAAGAAGGTAAGATCGCGGACGATGACGCGGAAGGAACTCTTTGAGGAACTGTATCAAAAGTCGGCAGGGCAGTCACGAAGCGCAAGGAAGAAGTTTATCGTTCGCAACATGAAGCCGTACTTTAAGGACGAAGATAGCACGATAAAGTATGTGGAAGTGCAATTTGAGCGGAAATTGCGGAATCTTATCTGTCGGCGTATTAGGCTTACGCGCAAGGTGAATTTGCAGGACTTCAACTACTTTTGCACTTTCACCTATGACGGGGCAAAGCATACCGAAGAGAGCTTTATGAGGAAGCTACGCGGATGCTTCAAAATGATGTGCCATCGTAAGGGCTGGAAGTATGTCGGGGTGTGGGAACGCTCGCCCGAAAAGAAGCGGCTTCACTTCCACGGACTGTTCTACATTCCGGACGGAGCGATGCCCGGAGAACTCGTTGAGGTCAAGGACTATTCGTCGATCAAGAAGAAGGTGCAGACGACGATCCAGAACACCTACTTCAATGAAAGGTTCGGAAGATCCGACTTCAAGACGGTGGACGACCGCTCTATGCTCGGCGAGGCAATAGCATATCTCACGAAGTATATGGAAAAGACCGGCGAGAAAATGGTCTACTCGAAGGGACTGCCGCAGTTTTTCATCTCGGACATTATGGACGAGGACATCGTCTGCCCTATCGGCAAGGAAGATAAGAAGCTGCTCCTCTACGATGATTTTTCGTGCTGGGACGAGGGCTGCTACATGGGACAAGTCAGCAAAGGCGTCATCGACAAAATGCGGAAATGCAACTGAACTTCGAATGGTAAAATACGGGCTGAAAACGGAAAATGTGTGACGGTGAAAGCGGAAGATCGCCCAAGCGGTTCAGCGGGCGACTCCGCTTCCGTCAGCACTCCGCTTTTCCGTATTTCAGTCGAGTTAAGTTTACGTGGCGTGTGCTTGTCGCGGCGGCGCGAAGCGGCGCCGCTCTCGTATCAAGACTGTGACACATTTTTATGGACACCTGCATGCCCCTTGCTGTTATATTTAATTATATCGTTGTATTGCTACATGCTTATTATCTTGATTTTCCTGTCAAATTATGCTAAAATAAGTTAAAAGATAGCAAGAGGTTGCAAAAGAAATGAAAAACAAGGAAATAACTGTGCTGGATCAGGCCATACACATTAACAAAGATGATTATTTTTCTTTGACGGATATTGCCAGATATAAGAATTCCGAGGCACCTGCTGATGTGGTTAAGAACTGGCTTAGGCGTAAAGACACAATAGAGTTTATCGGCTTGTGGGAGCGACTTAATAATCCTAATTTTAACGTGGTCGAATTCGACCAGTTTAAAAACGAAGCGGGGCACAATTATTTTACGCTTTCACCGAAGAAATGGATTGAAAGTGTTAATGCCATAGGACTGGTTTCCAAAGCAGGTAAATATAGTGCGGGAACATACGCACACAAAGATATTGCTCTGCAATTTGCATCGTGGATCTCTCCGGAAATCAATTTGTATATTATAAAAGAATTCCAACGGTTGAAATCCGAAGAACAGAAACAACTGGATTGGTCCGTAAAACGCGAGCTTGCCAAGATCAATTATAGGATACATACGGATGCAATTAAGGATAATATCATCATTCCTCTTGAAATATCCAAAGAACAAGCATCGATAGTTTATGCCAACGAAGCAGATGTGCTTAATGTTGCGTTATTTGGGATGACAGCAAAGCAATGGCGGGACAAAAATTTCGATAAGAAAGGTAATATCCGTGACTATGCCGAAATATCGCAGCTTGTCTGCCTTTCCAATCTTGAGAATTTGAATGCGTATTTGATTGATTGCGGAATTAATCAATCGGAACGACTTGTAGAGTTGAACAGAGCGGCGATACGTCAAATGAAAGTTTTGTCTGATGAAAGATTGCGGATGCTTGACAGGAATAGGGATGATTGAGGTGGTTATGAAGTTTTCTGAGAAAGTGAAGTATGCAAGGATGAAACTGCTTCTAACACAGGAAGCATTGGCAAAAGAACTCGGTGTATCGTATGCAACTGTATGCCGCTGGGAAAAGGACAATCGTGAACCGCAAATCGTATCGCAAGGTAAATTTTATGCTTTTTGCGAGAGCCAAGGAATAAATTTTGAAGAATAGGGAGAGGAACTCAAATGATTAGAGCAGATATAATTTCTAGGGTTGGAAGAGAATACCTAACAAGCAACATTGAAAACGACGAATTCAGTTATCCGAAGGCGTTCAGTAATGCAGCGTTACCTTTTAAACCTATTAGAAATAGGATTGGTAGAGCATTTGAGAAACTTGATATTCGATTCGTAAAAGATAATGTGACCGTATTGATAGAAACAAAGCAAAACTTTACTGTGGCAGATGAAGAACAGTTATCTGCATATGTTGAATATGAAAAGGCGCTTACAGGCAACAAAACCGTTGCCATTCTTGCAAACACAATAAACGATAATATTAAAGTGTGGAGAGGCGTTGTTGCCGACAGCGATTTAATGCCAAAAGAAACAGCACTTCGCACAATGGATGAGTATGTTGACTTCTATACTTCGAAGATAAACGACAAGGAAAAGGTGATGCAAAACACGTATAAACTCAATGAGTTGTTGCATCGCCATAGTATTCCTGAAAAATTAAGAAGTCAGTTTGTTGGCACTTGCTTGCTGGCACTTAAAAATGGGCTTGATTACTCGACTCCGACCTTAACAGCCGCACAAATTCGTACAAGAATAAGAGAAGTTTTGGAAAATTTGCTCAATGATGACTTGAATAAGGCGGAAAAATTGGCGTTGTTGAATAGAAATGTATTGGATAATCAATATATTCGCCAACTAAAAATTGATGCTATAAGAGAAATTCTGAAATTTATTGAAGATAACATATTGCCTTTTATTAACGATAAAAGTACTTCGGGACAAGATTTGCTTAACTTATTTTTTGTTACCTTTAATAAATATGTTGGTAAATCAGATAAAAACCAAGCGTTCACGCCTGACCATATCACGGATTTTATGTCAAAAATCACAGGAGTAAACAAACATTCTGTTATACTCGATCCTTGTTGTGGTAGTGGTTCATTTCTGGTACGGGCTATGACGCAAGCACTGGATGATTGCGCTACAGGCGCCGAACAGGAAAACATTAAGAAACATCAAATATTTGGTATCGAATTTGACGAAAACATATACGGTCTTGCTACTACTAATATGTTGATACATTCTGACGGCAATTCAAACATAAGACAAGGCAGCTGTTTTGCACTTGCCGATTGGATTAAAGAAGCGAAGCCAAATATTATTCTAATGAATCCTCCTTACAATGGGCAGCGTATTCATCTGCCTAAAAGTTATGTTGATACTTGGACAAAAGATAAAAAAGAAGATCCGTCAAAAGGATTGTATTTTGTCAAGTACATAGCAGATACGCTTAATTCGATTAATCACCATGCAAAATTGGCGGTATTATTACCCGTTGCATGCGCTATCGGTACGAGTGGAGAAATTGCAAGACTTAAAGAGGAAATACTGAAAGAGAATACCCTTGATGCGGTATTTACATTGCCAAATGAAATTTTCTATCCCGGAGCGAGCGCTTCAGCATGTTGTATGGTATTCAAGATAGGCACAAAACATAGTGATATTTCAAATCCTGATACATACTTTGGTTACTACAAAGAAGACGGATTTAAGAAAAAGAAAAATCTTGGACGAGTTGAACAGATCGATGCTAGCACCGGTAAGAGTAAGTGGGTTGAAATAGAAAAAGAATGGATTGAATTGTATCGTAATAGGCAATCGGTTGACGGTTTATCGGCTACTCATAAAGTTAACGGTGACGATGAATGGCTGTGCGAAGCTTATATGAAGACGGACTATACAAAGCTAACGGAAGAAGATTTTCAGCAGACACTCAATGATTATCTTGCTTATTTAATAAAGGAAGGCAATATTTATGAATCTTAATATTGGAAGTTGGAAAGAATTTCGTTTAGGAAATTTGTTTTCAGAGATGTATAAAGCGGAGGCACACGTAAAGTCCGATTTGGAATGCTTTAATATGTTTAGTCACAACACTATTAAGTTTATTTCTCGAACAGAAATGAATAATGGTTGTGATTGTTATGTGTTGAATAACGACTTAACAGGGATTGAAGAAGGTAATGCAATCGCAATAGGTGATACAACAGCAACATGTTTTTATCAAAGTGAGCGATTTATATGTGGAGATCACATGGTGATTTGTCGTGCTGGATGGTTAAACAAATATACAGCATTATTTGTGCTTTCAATTTTAAAGCAAGAAAAATATAAGTATAGTTATGGACGAGCATTTAAAATGGATTTGATTTCAAGTACCGTTATTAAGTTGCCCGCAACAGCAGATGGAAGTCCCGATTGGGATTTTATGGAACAATATATAAAATCTTTAAATCATAAGCCATTAACAACGCAGAATAGTCACCCTCAACATTCACTTAATATTGACAGTTGGCAAAAATTTAGCGTAAGAGATTTGTTTGAAGTAAAATATGGCATAAATATGGAGCTAAACACGTGTGTATTAGCTGAAGATGGTGACTGTTCTGCAATTAATTTTGTTGCACGTACTGAAGATAATAATGGAGTAAGTGCAAAGGTTTATCCTGTCGAAGGAAAAATTCCACAGCCTGCTGGAATTATTACTTGTGCTGGTGGAGGAAGTGTACTTTCAACATTTTTACAGGAAAAACCTTTTTATAGTGGTCGAGATTTATATTTGTTAATTCCTAAGTATTCGATGGGGAAGGCAGCTAAATTATTTATTATAACTATAATAAAGGCAAACAAGTATCGATATAGTTATGGTAGGCAAGCTAATGTTACACTTCCATATCTAGAATTATTATTGCCAACAACGTCGGAGGGAAAGCCTGATTTTGAATTCATGGAAAATTATATTAAGTCGCTACCATACGGGGATAGAATTTAGAGGGTAAAATGTACATTCAGAAAATACATATAAAAAACTACAGAAATTTCAATGATTTTGAAATGGAGTTTCACGAAGGATTAAATGTTATTGTTGGGGCGAACAATTCAGGCAAAACCGGATTATTGTCCGCTATATATCTTCTCAATGCACCTTCTAATATATCGATTGATGATTTCAACAAAAATAATTTAGTTCAATTCAAGACTTTATATAATGAAGATGCTCCTAAAATAGAGATTACATACTTTATCAACCACTTTATCAATGAAGATGATGAGGAGGATGAAAGTATAATCAAATTGATTCCTTTTTTGGGGTTTAAAGAGGTCGATGTCATGCGTTTGGCGTCTGAGGACAAGAAAAAATATTTCATTAAGGCTATTGTCAAAGCAGTTTATGAGCTTGATGAGAAATACATCGGAGAATATCGTAAAGCTGTTTCAGAAATAGACACTTTTGACGATTTTATGCTCAGGTTAAAGCGTTTTGTTTCTGAACACTACAAATGGCATTATACAAATGGCGTCAGCGATTTGCAAGCTGAAAGTAAGGCTGCTACGAGTATTTTTGATATTCGATTTATAGAAGCGGAAAGAACAGCTGCAGAGGTGGAAAAGGAAACACGTAAAGAAATAGATTCTTTTTCTAAAGATAATAGTAATGCTATAGCTGTAGATAAATTTAAGAGTAAAGTATCGGAAGATTTAAGAGATATATTGAAGCCGTCAATTGAAAAACTGACTATTCTTTTTGAAACTGAGCAAAACGATATCGGATTAAAAAAAGGCAATGTTGCAATCTACCCTTCAGTAAAAGCAAATGTGTCGATCCCGGATTCCTTTATTACAGAAGTTAAAGATACAAAATCGGAGTTTATTGTGCCAATAGATCATAATGGACTAGGTTACAATAATCTTATAAACATATATATGTTGATTAAATTAAAGGAATTGCGAGTTGGTAAGGACTTCCGTATATTATGTTTAGAAGAACCCGAAGCGCATTTGCATCCTGCAATGCAGTACAAGTTGTTTAAATACTTGAAAAAACTTGATGCCGAGAAAAAGTTGAATCAACAGATATTTGTTACAACTCATTCAAGTAATATTTCTGCGGTGGCGGGAATAGATAATATGTTCATGATGGCATACGATCGTTCTGTCACTCCACAAGATTGTATAAATCAAAGCCTTGAGCTTCAATTTAAAGATCAAGGGAAAACGAATAAAAAAAGCGAAGCCAAAAAACACTTAGCTAAGTTTTTAGATGTGACTCGTTCGGACATGCTGTTTGCTGACAAAGTAATTTTAGTAGAAGGTATTGCTGAAAGATTGCTACTGCCTTATTTTATGGAAAAATGCGGGTATGCATATGAAGATGAGCATGTCTCGATTGTAGAAATAGGCGGAAAACATTTTGAACATTTTGTAGAATTATTTAATGGCAACGCATTGAAAAAGAAAGTTTTATGTATAACGGATAAGGATTTTAGTTGGATCAACGACGAAGAAAAATTTAAAACTTGGAAATCATATTCGGAGGATAAGCCGACTCATATTGAAAAATTGCGGAAACGATTTACGTTCGATGAATTTAAAATCATTACGCAAAACTGTGGAGGTAGAACCTTTGAAGATGAATTGTTTTTAGCAAACTGTAAAAATATCCATACTGCAACAGCATTGTTAAAAATGGCACTGCCGGAATCGCTACAAACAACGATTGAGTCATGTAAATTAGATACCACAAAATGGGAAGAACAGCTCTCGAGTATAGACGGCAGATCTAAACATATTATAGAAAACTACATAAATTGCTTTAATAGTAGTGTAAAAAAGAAAAAAAGTAAATTTTACAAAAACTTACTTTTTGCAGAAATATTTTTACATTATGCAAAAAACAAAAAGGGGGATATGGCATTATCAATATTGACTGAAGCGGAAAGTCTTTCTTTGAATGTTCCGTCTTATATTAAGGAGGGGATAGAATGGCTGAAATAAAATCGAATTACATTCTGTCTTCTGATGAAATTAAAAATAATATTAGAGTTTTTGCAGGACCCGGCGCAGGTAAAACTCATTTTTTGGTTGAAAATATAAAAAATATAATTGCTACAAACCCAAAAATTACGAGCAGCAAGAATCGTAAAGTTTTGTGTATTACTTATACGAATGCAGCCGTTGATGAGATAAGAAGGAGACTTGATCGTTTTTCTGACACAGCAGATATTTGTACTATTCACGGCTTTATTATTGATAATATAATAAAGCCTTTTCAGGATAAACTTAGAGAAATAATGATGTCTGACTTTGCAATTGAAGTTAAGTCAAAAGGAATTATTTCTTCTCAAATTGAAGGGCTTGGAATTCTTCATGGTGTTGATAAAGAAAAAATATACACTTTCATTAAAGAAAAATGTCATGAAGATCAGGCGGTTTCTTATAGTAAAAAAATAATGGGTGAAGTTCAAATAGATTGTAAGGAGTATATCTCATCGTTAAGGCAAAATAAAACACCTCATAGGATATTGAAAGGTTCTAAACAGATAAACGAACTTCATAGAAAAACAATAAAAGAGTTTGTATGGTCTAAAGTAAAAAAACTTACTCATGATGAAATACTTTACTTTGGATATAGAATTCTTGAAGAAAATCCGCTTGCTGTTTATTATTTAAGAGTAAAGTATCCGTATATTTTTGTAGATGAATTTCAAGATACAAATCCTCTACAAACGCTTTTGATAAAATTGCTTTGTGAAAAATCATCTCGGTGTTGTGTTGTAGGCGATTTGGCTCAATCAATATATGGTTTCAACGGGGCATATCCGGATGATTTTGAAAATTTTAAGATAAGTGATAATGATCTCGATTTTGCTATTAATGGGAATAGAAGATCATCTGCAAATATAGTAAACTTCTGTAATTTTATACGACAACAAGATAAACGAGTAGTTCAAGAAAATATAAATGATAAAGTAGAAAATAACTGCATTCACATTTTATTTGGTGAAAGTCAAAATGTTAAAACTGCTATTTCCAATTTAGTGCTTAATGGAGGCGTTGTTTTGACACGTAAATGGGCGGCAGCGTTTAAGTATATAGATGGGATAGATTCCGAACAAGCACAATGCCTCTCTGCAATATATAACAGCTATTTCCCTACATCTATTAGTATTAGAGACGAAATAGTCGAACACAATAACGTCACATGGGTTAGAGCATTTAAGTTTATAATGCAATTGTGGGAAAGCTATAAAAATGGAGACATAGCAGAAGTATTATCAGCTTTTAAGTTGTATGGTAATGTAAAGTATGAAGTAATAACTCCACGCTTATTATTGTTGCTTGATTCATTTTTGCGAAAAGTTTTTGACAATTATGAAGAACGTACTGCATGTGAAGTAATACAAAAGTTTAATGATGAAATTGATAAAGAAGAATATAAGTCGCTAAAAAGTTTGTCAGACAGTGACAACTTTAAGATTCAAATTTTTGATGAGCAAGAAAGAGCAGAACTTATAGAAGCAGTAAGTAAATTAAAATGGAAAACGGCATACAAATTGTTTAATGAGGTGTTTACTGAAAAGAGCAAATATATGACGGTTCATCAGGCAAAAGGATTAGAGTGGGAAACTGTATTGGTTGCTGTAATGCCTATAAGAGATGATCGTACAAATATTGCTGAAATGTATGCCGCGCCACAAATTATTGGCTCAGAGGCTTCAAATGAATTTGTAAGAATCTATTATGTTGCTTGTAGCCGAGCAATCAAAAATCTTTACATACATATTCCTGAAGGATGTTCTCAGTCGGACATTGAAAAGTCTATTTCTTTGTTTGAAAAAGAAAAGGGTAGAGCAATAAATATTGAGTTTATATCTTGATCGACTAAATTTGTGTATTTGGCACCGTGGCGTGTGCTTGTCTATGACAACGCCGCTACAAAATAATAAGGCTGAACAGAAAGCGAGAGCGAAGCGGAGTCGCCCGCTGAACCGCTTGGGCGAACTTCCGCTTTTTCGCTCTCTCGTGTTTTTCCGTATATATTGCCTTATTGTATTTTTAGCCTTAGTGCTTTGTCTATACCCTCCGAACATTGCTTTTTCGGGGGCGCAGGTTAGCATAGTTCCTCGCATAAGTCAACGGTCGTAAAATCGTCGCTGAAAACACCAATAAAACGAACTTACAGCCAAGTAAGGTATTTTCCTTGCTTGGCTGTTTTTCTGCCCGCAAAGGCTTGTAACGACTGAAATGCAACGATTTTTCTCTTTTTCCGCTGACTTATGCAAACATTACAACAAAAAGAGTAATTGTTACCGTCCTATGCTCCTTCGCCCGTTGCCCGAAAAAGGCAATAAACGTTCGGAGGAATAGAAAATGGAAATGTTGGTAACAAAGTTCTCAAAAGGTAAGTATCGCAACGAAGGAGCGTTGTTTGCAGAACCTATCTCTGCCGACAATGTAAAACTCATGGGTGAGATGATTGCATTGCAGGCGCTTCGTACCGTCAAAAAGTACGATATGAAGGTAGCAGACAGACTGTATATCGGTCTCATCAAAGATTTGCATCACATGAACGAGATAGACTACACCGTATCTGACGGATACGACGTTGCGCAAACTGCAAGTTGCTTTCTTTGGCAATTTGCAGGAAGAAAGGTATCCGAAATTTACGGCAAAGACAGACGTGGTAAAGAGATTACAATAAAACTCGCTTGTTATCGAGAGGTGGACAGATTTATCGACACATTGCGCAACAGAGCCGACAGGCACGGAATCATCGAATACATAGACTTTACCGATTACAAGGCATTACCTATGGATCCCGTAAACTGCTTTGAACAGGAACAGACGGATTATACAAAATACGACGCTCTTGTAGAAGCATTGCAATTAACGGCATTGGAACTTGCTATCCTCAACTGCTACATGAACGGAATGAAACAATCTGCCGTATGTTCTGAGCTGGGTATAGGAAGAGGAACCATCAATCACAGAAAAGCAAGTATACGGAATCGTTACTACTCGCTTTACGGACAAATTTAATATCCCAATAAACTACATAACTCCTTAAAGGCAGTTGCTTGATTGCAATTGCCTTATTTTTTTATCATGACCGTGGACTTTTACCGATTTTGTGGCTTTTAAGTAGAGAGATTTTTAGTTAGGGGATTAATTTTTGACATTTTCATGGTTTCTAATTGAGGGGGTCCATTTCAGTCGTTTTCGTGGCTATTAAGTGTAAGACAAAAATTATTTTGCGGAAACAACCCCATAACGGCTGTTTTCGTGGCTACTAAATAGAAACCATTTCTTCAAAGTGGCAAAAAACTTGCCGGTTTGACATTTATGCTATGGCTGAAAAAGTTGAAGAAACTTTTTCAAATAGGAAAGAAACCTTCCTATTTAATGAATATTATGTTGGAAACTTTTGCAAAGTCGCAAAGACCTTGCGAGTTTGCGGGATATAAAAGAAAAAACGAAAAGGAGGACAAAGAACAATGGGATTCAGAGCAGCCAAGATTTCCTTTGACGGAAGTCATTACATCGCAACACCGAAAGAGAACTTTCCGCAAGGGAAAAAGCGACGACGATCTTCTCACCCGACATCCGAACAAGAGACGGAACGAAAGGACCAATTTGAAACTGCTTACAAAGAGAGTCAGAAACTGCCTAAAAAAGAGAGGAAAGAGTATGTAAAAAAGGCAATGGAGCAAGCAATATCGGATGAGGAACAGCGTCAGGAATTTGTAGAACGCAACAGTGAACGGAAAAAGATAAACGCCATTAGAAGAAAAGTCAGACTGTCTAAAAAGGCAAACTTACAGACTTGGAATTACTTTTGCACTTTTACTTATGACAGTGAGAAATATATGGAAGAATCTTTCCGCAAGTCGCTCAGAAACACGCTCAAACACCTTGTAAACCGTAAAGGCTGGAAGCATATCGGCGTATGGGAACGTGGCGGCGATACCAACAGATTACACTTCCACGGGATATTCTATATTCCCCCAAACGGTATGGTCGGAGAGATCATTGAAACAAAGGATTACAGCACAAAAGACAACCGAATGCAGACGGCAAGCCAGAATACCTACTTTCTCGAACGGTACGGCAGAAACGACTTTCAGAAGTTAGTCTTGCCTCACGAAGTCGGAGCCTCTCTCAGCTATCTCATGAAGTACATAGAGAAGTCCGGTGAAAGACTTGTCTATGGCGGAAAACTGCCTACCTACTTTGAATCGGACGTTTTAGACGAGGACATTATCGTCCCATACGGGATAGACGACAGAAAAGCAGTATTAGCGGACGATTTTCTCTGTATGGCAGAGGGCGAGATTATGGGCAGAGTAAGTCCGGAAGTCATAGAGAAAATGCCGAAAGTAAATTAAATTTACCTTTCGCCATTGGAGCGTAAACGGTTAGTCACCTTTTTACAAGGGTAAAGTGCATTGGTTTCACCAACCCTTGCAAAAACGAACGAAAAGACTTGAAACAGAAAAACACTTGCCCAACCGTTTATTTTCGCTCCGTCGAAAGGTAAAGAAACACAAAAATAATCTAAAAAGGAGAATTGAATTTATGAAAACAAACGTAGTAAAGCAGCAAACTTACACAAGCGTTGAGGATTACGAGGCAAATTGCTATCAGCTTTTTCCTTCAATCAGCAAGCGTAAAAACATCGGCGGAAAGACGTATTTCGTCCGCAGGTATTTCAACGGCGATAAAGACTTTGAAAAGTCCATGCAGAGCCTTGCATCGCAACAGACTTTTGGAAATAAGAGGTGATGTTATGAAACAAAAGAACTATATCGCAGGATTGTATTTCAGACTTTCACAAGAGGACGAAAGACAAGGCGAATCGGTATCCATTGAAAACCAAAGAACTATGCTTCGAAAATATGCCGAAGAACACGGCTTTGAGATTCACGGCGAATACATAGACGACGGCATATCCGGTACTACCTTTGATCGCCCCGAAGTACAAAGACTTTTAGACGACGCTAAAACGGGAGTCATAAATACGATAATCGTAAAAGACTTATCCCGCTTCGGAAGAAACTACATTGAAGTCGGACAATACGTCGATTATGTGTTTCCGACATTCGGAATCAGGTTTATAGCCATACAAGACAACGTAGATACGGCAAACCGTGACAGCGGTGCAATGGAAATGATGCCTATCATGAACGTGTTCAACGAATGGCACGCCGCAAATACAAGCAAGAAGATAAGAGCTGTAAAAAGATCTAATGCAAGGGAAGGAATTTATACCGCCAAAAAAGCCTCTTACGGATACAAAATGGGTACGGATAAAAAACGAGCACCTGTCATCGATGAAGAAACCGCACCTGTCGTAAAACGAATATTTGAAATGTATGCTTCCGGAATAAGTCCGAGAAAAATTGCCGAAACCTTGAATTTAGAAGGAGTGCCGTCTCCCGCTACTTATGCTTATGAGAAATTCGGACAAAAGGCAAAACCCGATGCGGTCGGTTTATGGTCTGCCATTACGATAAGAGAAATGCTGGACAAAATCATATACATCGGACATATGCCGCAGCTGCGTTGGACTTCACTGTCTTACAAAAATCACAAGCGATTCAGAAAAAATGAAGAAGAGTGGTCTGTCGTTTACAATACTCATGAACCCATCATTTCACAAGAGCTTTGGGATAAGGTTCACCAAAGACGAAAGTCTGTTGCTCAGGGCAGGAAAACGAAAGTAGGGTACACGCATCCGTTATCCGGGTTTCTGTTTTGCGCCGACTGTGGCAATAAAATGAAGCTATGTACGTCACGTAATCGTAACGGAAAGCGATTCTTGCATTTTGATTGCGGTTATCATGTGCGATATGGTAAAGCGTATTGCTTTTCGCATTATATTGCGGCAAGTATCTTGGATGAAATTGTACTTGAAGATATACGGGAAATGGCAAGGAGAGTAACGCTCGATGAAAAAGCTATACGTGAGGAATTTATCCGTCATAATACCGAACTTGCTGACAACGCTGTAAAGTCTGCCAAAAAGGAATTACAGGCAAGGCGTAAGCGCACGGAAGAAATATCTCGCCTTATACAGGTTGCCTACGAGGACAGAGTGAAAGGGAAAATGCCCGAAGACATTTGCTTATCCTTTATACAGAAATACTCGGACGAACAGAAGAAACTTGAAACTGAAATAGCCGAGTTAGAAGCGAAGCTGACCGAAACGGAAAACACGATGCAGAGTGCCGACGATTTCATACGAAGCATCAAGAAATATTTTGACGCGCCGGAACTTACTCGAGAAATGTGCTACGAGCTGATTGACCGAATCGTAGTGGGCAGTGCTCCTAAAACCGAAGGCGAAGACAGAGTAATCGATATCATTTACAAAGTAGACATTGCTTCCGTCCTGCGTTACAAACTCAAAAAATAATAAAAAAGTGTATGGAAAACAACTCCATACACCTTTTTTAATGCCCTGATCTTTCCCTCTCAATGTATCCATAAAAATGTGTTAAAACAAGCACACGCCACGGTTGCAAAAACTGAATAATCGATGTTTTATTTGTGATTTGTTTAAGCATAGTGATTTTTATGGTATATTGAAGAAACGATGAGTGATTATCAGCGAAAGATTAAAAATGTAAATGCGGCATTAGAAAAGATAAGGCGCGGAGATGCCGATGGTATCGTCGAGCTTTATCATGAAATGTCTCATACATTGAGGTATATCGCGTTGAAGTACCTGCAAAATGATGCCAATGCTGACGATTTGGTTCAAGACTTTTGGGCAGATATAGAGTACATAGCAGACAGATTCATATATGTTCAGAACGGTTTTGCTTATTTGTGCAGAGTAATGAAGAGACGTGCCATCAACAGATATAAGATGATCACCGGCAGAAAGGAAGTTAACATAAGCTATGTTGATTACGCTACGTTGGCCGAGGCAAGCTCAGATTTTTCAGAGCAAAAAGATTTGCAGGTTAGCGTGGAAACCGCGATGAAAATTTTGAACGAGCAGGAGAAAATCATAATACAGGAAACATATTTTGAGGACAAAAATATCCGCCAAATTGCAAAAGACATAGGTATGTCGAAATCAAAGGTAGGACGACTGAAACAAAGCGCATTAAAGAAAATGGAAATTTTTTTTGATGAAAGTGGGACAAATTAGTCTGTCGTTTGTTGATTATTGTGGAGGACAGGAAAATGAAAGCAATCACAATAAGAAGAACGGCATTATTGGCGGCTTTGATAATAGGTGTTGTATTTTGTTTGTGCATATATTCTGATTGTCAGACTGCATTTGCGCAGCGCGGTACAGTGCCGATGTTTTTCAGCGAAGGTTATGCAGGCGGGACTTATTTAGAAACACAGACAGAGGAGATCGTTTACGAGTATAAAACTGAAGAAAAACAGTCTCTCGGTTCAAGTTTTCCGGATTACTTTAATACCTCGTCACAGTTGACAAACAGTTGTGCAAATGTTGCGGGTGCAAATGTCATTGGCTATTATGATCGTTATCTGGAAAATCTTATTTCCAGTTATACACCTGGCAGGGCGCGAGGGGAGAGTTATTCATATTATCCGATGAATGTCCAGCCGGAAAAGAAACAAGCGGTCATAAATGAACTTTACGCGCTTATGGGGACAAATACGGTTGAAAGCGGCACTTCGTATGACCAATACAAGGCTGGTTTTGATGCGTATGTGGCGGCACAAGGATACACGGCGGTGCATTCATCCGTGATGTCGGGTGGAAATCTCAATCTGAATGCGGTGTCGGGGAGTATTGCGACAGGGCAACCGGTTGTTCTTTTACTGAGTGGTTATAACATTACGTCATTGTCGGGACAGAGCGGAAAAGACACGTATGTAAAGATGATATATGGTGGAAATCATATGGTCGTTGTATATGAAATCAACACTATTCGTTATTATAACGCTGCAAATCAGTTGGTTGACGTCAGGACGATTATGCAGGTGGCGACAGGGTTTAATGACGTAAAAGGTTTTTACATAGTAGACAATAACGGTTTGGTTGTTAATGCCGAAGCGGTGACGATCAATTAAGGAAATAGCCTATGGAAGACAAAAGGTTTGATGAAATGATGGAGACCTATACAAGGTCTACGTCCAAGGGGATGGAGCATGACTTGCGCAAAATGCGGCTTGCGGAACAAAAGCCCCGTAAAAATGTCAAACGGAAACTGACGTTTGCCGTCTGTTCTGTTGTTTTGTCAGTTGCCGTATGCCTTGCGATAGTCCTGCCGTTGACGCTTGGTATGGAGCAGGGTGGCGGTGAAATAACGCAATATTATTTCAGCGATGCCGAATATATGCGGGATGTACCTTTCACAAGCATGGAAGAACTCGCCGAATATGGCGATGATTTTATGTTACCAACTATTGACAGCATAGCTTCGGGCGGGATGCTCAAGATGAACGATTCCACGGGGACTCTCGGCGGTATAATGCTTGAAGTGAGCGTCTATGACGACTACTTCGATTATATCAACTTGCTGATGTATTACGAAAACTATGTTTATGTGGAAAGTGCTTTATTTGATGTGTGTGTTGATGTCGCTCTTTGGAACGGGATCACGGTCGGATATAACATAAACGAACGAGCACTCGGGGTTTATGATTGGCGAATAAGATTTAATAAAGAAGATGGAAATTATTATTTGGCCTTTATTTTCTATGGCGAAGCGGAAGTCAATGTAGTCATGGATATGATTTTTTAAGACGGATGCACCTTGTGTGGATTATTAAAAGCCGCCATGCGGCGGCTTTTAAATTGCAAACGATAACAATTTAGCATCGACTTGCGGCGCGGAAAAAAAGATGTAACGAAACAGTAAGCAGTCGGGATGCAAGAGTTTCTCAACATTTCGAAAAAATTTTTTTATATTTTTGGGACAAAACTTCAAAACGGATTGTTATTGTTTTCAGAAGGCAGAAACAGCGGAGTTTACGGGTGTACTCTTTTCTGTTGCGATGCCTGAGTAGCAAACTTCGGAAGAGACATTCCGTCACATTCCGAAAATTAAATTCATTATTAACAAGTTGTAAAGGGAGGGATTATGAAAAAAAATATTTTGAAACTTGCGGCTCTTGGTGCGACGTTGGTGTGTTTGTTGGGGTGCGCAGCTGGCGTGCTTGTTGCGTGTGACGAAGCAAAGAAGTATCATGCCGAGTTTTACGACGACGTGGAAGAATTTATGAATGACGAGTTCCTCAAAGAAAACAGAGTGGGAAACGCATATTACCCGAACGAATATTACATTGAGGGCGTAAACGAAAGATTTATTTATGATGAAACTTCGCCGCGGACAAGGACCTTTATCGTGACTGACGAAGAAGAATTTGCAAAGATGTTCGATTCCTTCCCTGCGGAGATAGACTTTGCAAGTCAGATGCTTGTTGTATATATGTTCAGGGTAATTAACGGACGTCCTCATCATATGAGAAAATTGAAAGTGGAAGACGGAAAATTGAGTATCAGAATCAAGGAAGAAAACTGCAATTCGGATGATACGACTATGCCGGGGCGTAAATGTGTCGCAATAGTTATGGACAAGACGGAGGCGATGTCGGTGGAATTTATTGTTTAAAAACAGAAAGAAAATCAGTCAAAGGAGGAAAATAGTGATGCAATCGATAAATTATAATAAAATTTTTGGAGTGGCCATATTTGTTTAGTTTGTATGAATTTTAACAATTGTGCTTCTATGTAATGGTAATATTGCCGAAGCACAATTTACGAGCACTCATTTCCTAAATTATGATGATGGTCTAACAATTGAGCAGGTCGCAGGCCTAGTTTTTAACAAGGCTAATATTGCGGATTGTGGGTATCTTTATAATTTAGATGATTCGGCTGATTATATATATGTAACGTTTGATGACGGCGGCTATGCTGTGTTCAACAAGTATACGCTCGAAATGCTTGAATATTCCCCACTTGGTTGTTTACCATATGAAAACGATTCTTCGATGCGGTATTATGCAGGTCCGGCCAATTATTTGCAAAAGAAAAATAATTGTTTTGAGGATATTATTACGGGACAAATTATAAACGTGTCGCTGGAAGAGATTAATGTATACGCTCATGAAATTAGAACATGTCTTTACGATAACGGGATAACACAAAATGCCACTTCAGTTTATGCTGATTCCAATGTCAACGAATTGCCAAAATGCAACACAAACAACATAGAGACAAGAAGCGAAACTTCTGATTCCTCAAAAGGTAATCCTATTCCTATTACACCGAATTCCTCAGGCAAATATATAGAAAACGCACATTACTTTTTGGAAACTCCAATGCATGGGGATAACTATAAAGGAGGAAATTATGGCAACAATAATTCAGGGACATGTGGACCTGTTGCCGCTCAATTATTATTAAGCTACAATAACTATTATAATAATAGAAGAATTATTGAAGACAGGTTTTTGTATGGTTATGATGATACAACCAATACCGTTACGAATCCTGAAAGAAATCCTAACCATTGCGAGGACCCGATGAGCATGACCTCTTATACATTAGGAAGTCGTAGCGAAGACACAGGGGCAAATAGTTTTTATTCTTATGTGGTTACATCAATAATGGAACCTGGGCAGTCTAGTTCCAATTTAGATGATGTAAAGAGTGGTATTCAAAGCATCTTGGATTCGCGCATAGGAAGCAATTCTTACTCAATGATAAGAGCTTATACTTGGCTTGGTGCAGGATGGACACCAATAGACTCTGAACCTATAAAAAACGAAATTAATGCGGGATATCCCTTAATAATTACAACCGACTCTGATTTGGGATGGAGCAATCATGAAATGGTTTGCTACGGCTACCAAGATTATACATACCCTGATGGAAGTACTTATTCTGGCTATGTGGTGCATTATGGTTGGCCAGGAGACACCTCAATTTGGATAAATTCGGCATGGTGCGATGGTTATCTGACGCTTAGGATTAATCATAATCATGCTTATAGCTATGTGGGGGGTAAATATAATGAAGAGAAATGTACGGAATGCGGGTATAGGCGTTATGCATACGATTTGAGTGACGATTCTTTTGATGAGGTAACTATCATTGGGTATGACGGAACAATGTCGGGGGATATTTGGTTGCCCGGCACCATCAACGGGAAAAAGGTTAATCTCGGCAATTCTTTATTTGCAAATCGAACGGACATAACGTCGGTAACAATCACAGATGGGTTAAATTCAATAGGCGCAAACACTTTTCAAGGGTGTACATCATTACAGAGCATATCTTTACCATCTTCTTTGACCAGTATAGGGAACGGAGCTTTTTACGGATGTAGCAGTTTGTCAAGTATTACAATTCCGAAGGATACAGAACAAATCGGCGCAAATGCATTTCAAAACTGCACATCGTTAAAAACACTAACCATAGCCGATGGCTCAACTTTTTGTATAATAGGGAACTCGGCATTTCAAGATTGTCCCAGTTTGAACAGTATTATCACTCGGCGTACTACGGCGATATCATACAATGCATTTTTGGGATGTTCGGCTTTGACTAATATTACTTCTGCCGAAAATATAGTAGGTATTTTAAATGCGGGTTTTGCGAATTGCACAAACCTTAAAAGTATTGAGCTGCCAATATCATTAAGGTTAGGATATGATGCGTTTAATGGCTGTACCTCTCTTGAAAGCGTAACATTAGATACTGTCATGATTATGGATGATAACGTGTTTGCAAACTGCCCGAAACTGACGATTTATGTAAGTGAAAACACGGTTGACGTTCATAAGTTAATACAATCTAATTGTGTCGTAGTGTCAAATTGTGTCTTGGGAGAAGATTATGCGTACGTTATATCAATTAACACCGCGAACATATCAAATGTAGGAGGAAAAACGATCAACAATCCTACGCGGTCGGGGTATACGTTTGCCGGATGGTATACGACGGCAGATTTTTCGGGGACGCAGTATATGGACTTAGCCGCCGCGCCGAGCGGCACGCTTTATGCAAAGTGGACGGAAAACGCTTGTGTTGCGGCGGGGACGCTCATCACGCTTGCGGACGGCAGGCAGGTGCCCGTTGAGTCGCTGACCGGGAATGAAATGCTGCTGGTTTGGAATCTCTTTACGGGTGAGTTCGATGTCGCGCCGATCTTGTTCATAGACAGCGAGGCGGCGGGAATGTATGAGGTGGTCACGCTCGCATTCTCGGACGGAACAACCCTCAAAGTCATTGACGAACACGCCTTGTGGGACTTCGATCTCAACGAGTATGTGTTTATGCGCAGCGACGCGGCAAAATACATAGGTCATTGGTTCAACAAGCAGACGTATGATGCCGACGGGAATATGGTCTACACCCGCGTGCAATTGACGGGTGTCACCGTGACGGAGGAATATACGTCCGCATGGAGTCCCGTGACATATGGGCACCTCTGCTTCTATGTGAACGGGATGCTTTCGATGCCCGGTGCAACTACCGGACTCATCAACATCTTTGAGGTGGATCCTGATACGCTGACCATTGATGAAGAGCAGTATCTTGCGGATATTGAAATGTACGGACTGTTCACATATGAGGAGTTCGCGGCACTATATCCCGTGCCCGAAGAGATATTCGATGCGTTCGGCGGACAGTACCTCAAGGTTGCAATGGGCAAAGGTTTGTTGACCGAGGATATGATAAGCATACTTATCAACCGCTATTCGGAATTCTTCGTGTAAGAGATAGCGGATAATCAGAACAGAGAATGAGAAAAGCCAACGGGACGGGAAGCCGCCCCGTTGGCTTTTGAAAGTGAGATCTTAATGTTCTTTTGTATCGAAGAGTGCAGTTATGAAGTAGTAGAATATTTTTTATCTCCGATTGAGATCAAATTGTTCTTTATGCGAGGAACGCCACAGCAACAGGCACGAAGGATGATGTGGACGGTGTCCCGTTCGGCTTTCGGCATATCGCCTTCGTCGAATTTCTCTTCGTTTCCGACCTCGATGATCTTGAAGCCTTTTTGTATGAGGTAGGCGGAGAACTGCCACAGCTTTTCAAAGTAGCCGTTGCTGTCGAAGATAGCCGAAAGGTCTTGTTCGGGGTGGTAGGCGGTAATTCTGAAGTAGTTAGACATAGTGTTTTCTCCTTTGCGGTTTATGCCGCGATATGTTTGATGGTTCTGTTGGCGTAAGGCAGCCAGATTTTGTTGACATAGTGCAGAATATCCTCGCTCGGCTTATGGTCGTGTTCGCCGTAACATTGCAGGACTTTGTGACTGCGCGGCGAGTATTCAAGCGTCACGAGCGGTATATCCGGGCTGTCTTTTGCGCGGACGAAGAAGATGAGCGATTCTTCGCGGACAAAACGCTGGTCGTAGTTCATTCGTCCCACGCAATGGTGCAACGCTTCTCCTTCACGGATAAGGTCAGCAGGACTTCTTGCGATGACGCAGATAAACGCGCTTCGTTTCGCGTGTTGCAGGGACATGTATTTCTCTGCAACGGCGGCGAATTGCGCGTACAATTCTTTGCGCTTTTCCGCGTCTTCCATAGCCTTTTTCGCGGCGTATTGGTCTATGCGTATGTCGTGCCAGCGCTTGAAGTCGTGAGGGAAACGGTTCTTCTCTTCGGACATATCCAAGCCGAGATTTTGGCAGGCTTTGAGGTAGTCGAGATAGGTGTGCGGATTGGTGCGCTTTTCCGCGACATAATCAAAGAGCCGTTCGAGTTCTTTCCCTTTGAACAGCTCTTTCAACGGTTCGAGCGCGCTGTCGTGGATCAGCCGAAGTTTTGCTTCCTTGTAGTGCTGAAGCTGTTCGAGCGGCTTTTTTGTCTTATACGCTCGGACGATGACATCTATGTAGTAGTGCCTGTCCTGAAGCGCCGCTTTGTTTGCGATAAGCCACTTGCAGAAGGCTTTGTCCGTTCCGCAGCGTTTGAGTATCGTCTTGCTCAGCGCAATCCGTGAAAAGCCGAGCTTCATCAGCATTTCGAGCTGCGGGAATTGACGGTAGAGCCGTAAATACTTGAAAATATTGCAGCCTTGATACATTTTATACGCGGAATATCTGAACTCCGGCAAGCGGTCTATGAAGTGCGGATTTACGATCTCCGCGAAGGGATCATAGTATTTGTCATACGCCCAGCACCATCCGCGTTCGTACCATTGTTTGTACTTCTGCAAGCCTTCTTTGTACCAGCCGAAGCGGAATCCCATGCCGGCGCAATAGCAATACTCCATGTCCTTCACGAAGCACTTATCCGAGTCCAGACCGTGAATGGCGACCTGCTTGCAGTACCACTTTTTGTAGCGGTGCTTTACGGCGATGGTCACCTTTACAAGCTCGTTTTTCCAAGTGGTCAGGTAGGCGTAGCAGCGCACATGACCGTCAGGGTTTGGATAGTATTTGCCGTCAAGTTTCCGTATCCTTTTCAGAATGTTTTTCGGGATAGGTCTGATATCTTTTTCCGTCATAGTTTTCACCTCAAAGTAATTTTGTCGCCGAACATTTCGTCCAGCTTGCAGAGTGCGTCTTTGTCGAAGGCGGAAGTATCAATGTCATCGTCAAGGTCTTTCGGTTCCTCGATGTCGCCGTCAAATTCGCGCATCTCTTCTTCGGAGAGTATCTCGCCCGTTTCAAGGTCAACGCCTTGCGCAGAAGGCAGTTCTCGCACTTCGTCATCGTTTTCCATGACAACGAGCGTATGTCCGTTGCTCAAGATTTTGCCGAAGTACATCTCCGCAGTATGGTAGGGGAAGCCGACCATCGGCACACGGCTTTCAAGTCCGCAATCTCTGCCCGTAAGGGTAAGGGGAAGTTCGTTTGCAAGTACTTCTGCGTTCTTGCCGAACACCTCATAAAAGTCGCCCAAGCGCATGGCAATAACGGCTTGCGGATACCTGTCTTGCACATCCAGATACTTCCGATACACGGGAGAGGTTGTGGGCTTTTGCTGTTTAGCCTTTTCTTCCTCGGCGATCTCCGCCATGATCTCCTGTATCTCTTCGTCGGACGGCATAGTATCTTCGTCGTCTTCGGGCTTTTCCTCTTCGGGCTTGCCTTCGAGGTCTTCGCCCATAAGGTCGAACATGGACATCTGCGGCTTGGGTTGCGCTTTCACCGTCGGCGCCTTTGCTGCCGGTTTGGACTGCGTCTTGTATTCAGAGCCGTCCTCGTTAAAGAGCGTGCCTTCGATGCTGTCCTCCTCAAAGTAGTGGACAGCCCAGCCGAACACGACAGCGTCTTCGACCATAGCGTATCTCGCGCCCTTTTCGGCTTGCTTTCTTGCTTCTTCGGTCG
>OHFG01000681.1_pt1 | contig 21752 bp, 18 predicted proteins | sample 1567411 | NCBI WGS metagenome assembly OHFG01 (sample SAMEA3879563, study PRJEB24766) | human gut metagenome | biome: human-associated habitat; feature: feces | place: USA | collected 1985/1987
ATTGCGGGAATGATTTTTCAGACACGCTCTAGAGCGTACAGATTGTTGAAATGATTTTTCAAACACGCTCTAAATGAAAACAGATAGAATTCTGGCATATGCTGAAAACACAGTAATGAGAGGACAATATTAATTATTAAAATCAATCGGAAGACCATCAGAGGCCTTCCGATTGATTTAGTGCTCATAATAACTGGATTTTTTATTTGCATCAGCAGATTTTCAGCAGATTTTCAAAGGAGAAAATCTCTTTTTCAGACATTAATTCTTCAAATCTGTTCAGGTTAAGATCTGAGTGTTCCAGTTCTCTTGAAAGCTGATAACAGATACGGATCTGGTCATCCAGCTTAAACTGCCGGTTGTTTTTCAGATAGGTTCCCACATTTAATTCATGGATGAACAGGGTGCACACAACTGCCATTTTCACCTTGGCGAAGATCTCATCATCATAAACTGCACCGCAGAAATAGGTATAGATCCAGTAAACAAGAAGCTGTTCCTCCTGAATCTGCCAGTCCGGATAAGAGAAATCAAATTCACTTTTCTGCCAGGAATAAAGACTTCCGGAGTCAGACTGCGGATCTGTATTTCCATTATACAGTGGAGTCAGACAATTCTTTAAGTATTCCTGCCATCCCGGGCGCAGAACCTCCATTTCCGGGACAACAGTTTTCCACATTTTTTTAAATAATTGTTCTGGTGTATTTACGCAGGCAGATGCAGCAGAACTGTTTTCTATGTTATCTGCATTTATACGAGAGTAAATTTTGTTGCAAAATCTATCTCCGTATCCAGAATCTTCATGTCGTTTTCGCATTTCTTCCCATTTAAAGAGTTCATTTTTATTTACACATAACTGGAAATCATGTGCAGCAGCCAGAAGTTTCCACAGACGTTTCTGCATGGGTACAGCTCTGTCCTGGATGATATCTATAAGCATATCACGGGTGTCCATAAGTGCAGTGAACAGGAAATAATCAAAGTCATCATAGACTTCTTCTTTTGTCTTTTTTTCTTTTGTGATAAAGTGTACCTTTTCTTTTTGGGAAAGTAAAATCCTTGCTGCCTCCGGACAGGAGAGCGACAGGGAAATCTCACGCAGACCTTCAAATTCTTCAATATGTCTAGGATAATTTCTGCAGGTTCTGCAGAACATTTCCGGTCCTGCTTCTGTGTAGATATCACACAGGTTCTCTTCGTTGAGAAAAGCACAGCGTCTGTTATACTGGCGGAAAACATGTTGTTTCCAGTCAATATCATTGTGCAGGCGATTGCGGAACGGACCTTTAAAGTGCTGGTACTTCTTCAGTGTCTGATCGTCAATCACGATCTGCCATCCTGCGCAGCAGGTATCCGGACAGGCTCCTGCAATGCAGGAAAATTCTTTATAGTAGTTTGGAAATGTGTATTGCATGATATTAAATAGGATCCTTTCTTTTTTTCTTAAGTTTACGGTAAGTTCCTGCAGTCATGCCACAGGATTTGCGAAAGCTCTGGGAGAGATAACTCTGAGAGGAGAATCCTGTGAGATGCGCAATATCTGAAATCCCGTAATCAGTATTTTCCAGAAGCTCTTTACATACCTCAATCCGCTTTCGGTTTAGATAGTTCATAGGAGAAATCCCATAATATTTGGTAAATTCATGGCTGAGATAATACTTGTTCAGGTGGCTGATGGCAGACAGATGATCAAGAGAGATGTTTTCTCCGTAATTAGAATCAAGATATCGCTTGATATGTGCACATTCCTTGCTTGGATGTTGTGCAGTGATCAGTTCAAAAGGAGAATCTGTGATCCGCTGAAGCTGAAGGATCAGAATATTAAGCATATGTCTGCAGATTTTTTCGTACCCTTCCGATTGATTATCCAGTTCTTGAAACAGAGCATTAAAGTAAAAAAGCAGATCTGTTTTCTTTTTTCTGCAGTTAAAGATGCGATATTCTTTCTGATCATTAAAAGAGAAAGATAATCCGTCTACGCCCACTGTGAAATAGCTGAGAGGTGGGTTTCCTCTGGAAATTTCAGTGTGATTAATGTGAGGGTTAACAATGATCAGGTCATCTTTTGAAATAGGGTAGATTTCATCTTCAAGCAGAAATTCCCCCTGTCCGTCCCGCACATAAAATAATTCAGTGAATGCATGGGAGTGGGGAATGCTTGGCCAGTCACCTTCATAGAGGGAAGAAGATGCATTCAGAAGTGTGACCTCCTGTGGTGCAGTATCTTCAGGGCTGAAGCGAAGAGAATGTGTACTCATAAAAAAGTTCCTCCTCCATAATTTAGTGATTTTGTCTAATACAAAAGAGTGAACAAAAATAATAGAGGGAATCTGTTCTGCATTTAGTTGTTATGATTGGACTAAATGCATAAAAAAACTTTGAAAGATAAAAAAATATAGGGTATTATAATCAAAAACAGAATTCCTTTCAAAATTTTCGATAACATTTTTTATATAATATCACAATTTGATTTGTACAGCAAGATTTCTAAAAAACAAAGCAAAAAGAGAATTGAAAATGTTTTGGAAAGAACGTATTCTATAGACAGATAAGGCGCAAGAAAGAGCAGAATCAGGTCAGATAAGTAAAAAGTAAGACAGGTTTATACAGAGAGAGGAGACAAACAACAATGAAAAAAGGTCGTGTAACAATACCAACCAATCTGGATGTAGTGCCACAGACACTGGAGATACTGGATGAATGGGGTGCAGATGCGATTCGTGACTGTGACGGAACAGAATTTCCGAAGGAATTAAAAGACACTGGATCCAAGATATATGCAACTTATTATACAACCCGTAAGGATAATGAATGGGCAAAGGCACATCCTGAGGAAATCCAGCAGATGTATATCATGACATCCTTCCATACAGCAACAGAGGATAAGCTGGAAATTCATCTGATGGATCATTTATATCCGGATATGCTGGCAGTGAATACAAGAGATGATATCTACAGATGGTGGGAAGTTATAGACCGTACTACCGGGGAACTGGTATCAACAGAGCTGTGGAGCTATGATGAAGAAACCGGTAATGTAGTGATCAGATCTGCAAAGCTGTTTCATGAATACACTGTAAGCTTCCTTGCATATATCATGTGGGATCCGGTACACATGTATAATGCAGTAGTAAATGACTGGAAAAATGTGGAACCGCAGATTACATTTGATGTGCGCCAGCCAAAAACAAAAGCTCATTCCCTGGAACGTCTGCGCAGATTCCTGGATACTCATGAGTATGTGGATGTTGTGCGCTTCACTACATTTTTCCATCAGTTTACTCTTATATTTGATGAACTTGCAAGAGAGAGATATGTAGACTGGTTTGGTTATTCCGCTTCAGTCAGCCCATATATTCTGGAGCAGTTTGAGAAAGAAGTGGGCTATCCTTTCAGAGCGGAATATATCATTGATCAGGGATATATGAACAATACATACAGAATCCCGTCTAAAGAATTTAAAGATTTCCAGGCATTCCAGAGAAGAGAAGTAGCGAAGCTTGCCAAAGAAATGGTAGATATTGTTCATGAATATGGCAAAGAGGCTATGATGTTCATGGGAGATCACTGGATTGGTATGGAACCTTTTATGGATGAATTTGCATCCATCGGACTGGACGCTGTAGTGGGAAGTGTTGGAAACGGAGCAACCTTACGCTTGTTCAGTGACATTAAAAATGTGAAATATACAGAAGGAAGATTCCTTCCATATTTCTTCCCGGATACCTTCCATGAAGGAGGAGATCCTGTAAAAGAGGCAAAAGTGAACTGGGTAACAGCAAGAAGAGCAATCTTAAGAAGCCCGATCCAGAGAATAGGCTACGGCGGATATCTGAAACTTGCCCTTGAATTCCCGGACTTTGTACAGTATATCAAAGAAGTATGTGAGGAATTCCGTACTCTGTATGATAATATTCAGGGAACAACTCCCTATTGCGTGAAACGTGTGGCAGTTCTGAACTGTTGGGGAAAAATGCGTTCCTGGGGTAACCACATGGTACATCATGCTATTTATTATAAGCAGAATTATTCTTATTTTGGAATTATAGAAGCATTAAGCGGTGCACCGTTTGATGTATCATTTATCAGCTTTGATGATATCAAAGCTGACAAAGATCTTCTGAAGAAATTTGACGTAGTGATCAATGTGGGAGATGCGGACACTGCACAGTCAGGCGGCGAAAACTGGATCGACGAAACAATCATCACAGCAGTCAGAGAATTTGTATATAATGGCGGTGGATTTATCGGTGTAGGAGAACCGGCAGCACATCAGTGGCAGGGCAGATTCATTCAGTTAGATGATGTACTTGGAGTAGAAGAAGAACATGGATTTAACCTGAATACAGATAAATATAACTGGGAAGAACACAGAGATCATTTCATCCTTAAAGATGCAGAAGGCGAGGTTGATTTCGGTGAAGGTAAGAAGAACATTTATGCCTTACCGGAAACAGAAATCTTAATCCAGAAAGACCAGGAAGTGCAGATGGCTGTAAAGACTTTCGGTAAAGGAAGAGGCGTTTATATCAGTGGACTTCCATACAGTTTCAAGAACAGCCGTGTGCTTTATCGTGCAGTCCTTTGGTCAGCATCCGCAGAGGAAGAACTTCACTGCTGGTATTCAACCAACTACAATGTAGAAGTACATGCTTACGTAAAAAATGGAAAATACTGCGTAGTCAACAACACTTACGAACCACAGGATACAGTAGTTTACAGAGGTGATGGAAGCAGCTTCCAGTTACATATGGAGGCAAATGAGATCAAATGGTATCAGATATGAAAGATATCGGATAGATTTTATCTGTAAAATAGATTGAAAAGAAAGTCAGTGAAGAAATAACAGAACAGGTTCAGACGTGAGCAGAATGCTTTTGCCTGAACCTGTTTTGATGTGTCAATAAGTTGTTTTTTGAACAATCTTGCGTTTGAATTTCTTATTTACGCATTGTTGTCGGTCGCTGTAGCCACCGGCATATAATTATTTGATTAAGCTGTTATCATCAAAGTAGTTGATCTGCATTGCTGAACGAACATCATGAAGTGTCTGTGCAGCTTTTGCTTCAGCAACCCTGCTTCCCTCTTTGAGGATATCATATACATCATCAAGATGCTGTTCCCAGTATTTACGTCTCTCGCGGATTGGAGAAAGCTCTGCCTGGAGTACTTTGTTCAGGAATTTCTTAACCTTGACATCACCCAGACCGCCGCGTGTATAATGGGCTTTCAGTTCATCCAGATTCTGATATTCAGGCAGGAACTCTGCAAAATATTCCGGTTTGCAGAATGCGTCCAGATAAATAAATACAGGGTTTCCTTCCACATGTCCCGGATCTTCCACACGAAGATGATTCGGGTCTGTGAACATGGACATAACCTTCTTCTTAACATCAGCTTCTTCATCTGAAAGGTAGATGCAGTTTCCGAGAGATTTGCTCATTTTTGCTTTTCCGTCAATACCTGGCAGACGTAAGCATGCTTTATTGGATGGCAGAATAATCTCAGGCTCTGTCAGAGTTTCGCCATAAACAGTATTAAATTTGTGGACGATCTCCTTGCACTGCTCGAGCATTGGAAGCTGATCTTCGCCAACCGGAACAGTAGTAGCGCGGAATGCAGTGATGTCTGCAGCCTGGCTGATCGGATAGCAGAAGAAACCAACAGGGATGCTTGCCTCGAAATTACGCATCTGGATCTCGGATTTAACTGTAGGGTTACGCTGTACACGTGCTACAGTAACAAGGTTCATATAATAAAAAGTAAGCTCTGTAAGCTCCGGAACCATAGACTGGATAAAGATAGTGGACTTCTCAGGATCAATGCCGCATGCAAGATAATCCAGGGCAACCTGAAGGATGTTCTGGCGAACTTTTTCAGGGTGTTCAGCGTTATCTGTTAATGCCTGTGCATCTGCGATCATAATATAAATTTCATCATATAAGCCGGAGTTCTGTAAACGAACACGCTCGGATAATGAACCAACATAATGTCCAACATGAAGGCGGCCTGTTGGGCGGTCACCGGTTAAAATAATTTTGCTCATTTTGCTCTCCTAAAAGTAAATTTCGATTTTCCAGAGAGTTTCTGGAAATTCTCAGTTACTATTATTATAAGGCCTGCGAATGTTACCGTCAATGATTTTGGGGGAATAAATCAGGATATAATTTATTGAATATTTATGCAATAAATACATTTACAGAATTGATTAAAAGAAAAGATTCTGCTAGAATAATAAATAGCTTCCGACAGGATTGCAGAGATGTGTAATAGAAATATGTCATGCATTACATGATAAGATAAAAGGAGTATTTACCATGCCAGTATTTGATTTCAGCGGTGCTTCAGACAAGAAAACAGGCGTACAGTCTGAATGTACCTACACTACGTTCCAGTCCAATGAAAAGGAGACTTCCTCTGAGAAACCGATCATGATCCTGGATAACAGCAGCCGTCAGTGGAAACATCATTCCTGCGGTATTTTTACTAATCCGATCAAACGTACATCCTTTGAATTTAAAGAAGATGACGGCGTTTTCAGTGCAGATATCATCAGTATTGATTTAAGATTTGTAAGTCTTCTGAAATGGCTTGGGGAGAATCATATCAATGTGCGCCTTTCAGGAGAGAATAAAGAGAATGGTTATGCAGTTTATAAGATTCGTGAGACTGCTTTTGGCGGCGGCACGAAACTTTCCGCAGAGGACGGATTTCTTCAGTTTATGATCGAGAGACTTCTTGCAAGCAGTGCACCTGCAGAGATTGTTGAGGATGAAGATGAGGAAGAAACAGGGGACGAGATGAAGCTGACAAGCATTCAGAGCATCACTGATTTTATGACCTGCGCAGGCAGAACCCTGCCGGATAATATCCGTCTCTGGGCGAGAAGAAACCTTGCAGTTGCCCGTTCACACGAAGTATCTCCGGAGGAGAGACGTCATGCTCAGAGAGCACTTTCCATCATGATGAATGTACAGTGGAAGAGCAATTACTTTGAAGCAATCGATCCTCAGGAAGCCCGCAGGATCCTTGATGAGGAACTCTACGGAATGGAATCTGTAAAGCAGCGTATCATTGAAACAATCATCCAGATCAACCGTACCCATACACTTCCTGCATACGGACTTCTCCTTGTAGGTCCTGCAGGTACAGGTAAATCTCAGATTGCCTATGCAGTTGCCCGTATTCTGAAACTGCCTTGGACAACTCTGGACATGAGTTCCATCAATGATCCGGAACAGCTTACAGGAAGCTCCAGAATCTATGCAAACGCAAAGCCCGGAATCATCATGGAAGCTTTCTCGGCAGCAGGAGAATCCAACCTTGTATTTATTATCAACGAGCTTGATAAAGCAGCGTCAGGTAAGGGCAACGGAAACCCTGCAGATGTACTTCTTACTCTGCTTGACAACCTTGGATTTACAGATAACTATATGGAATGTATGGTGCCTACAGTGGGCGTTTATCCTATTGCTACGGCAAACGATAAGTCCCAGATCAGCGCACCTCTGATGTCCCGTTTCGCGGTGATCGATATCCCGGATTATACATCAGAAGAGAAGAAGATCATCTTCTCCAAATACGTTCTTCCGAAAGTTCTGACACGCATGAGCCTGAAAGCAGAAGAATGTGTAGTAACAGAAGACGGTCTGGATGCCATCGTTGAATTGCATAAAAATACAAGCGGTATTCGTGATCTGGAACAGGCAGCAGAGCATATCGCAGCCAATGCCCTGTACCAGATCGAAGTAGATCACCTGACAGGTGTGACATTTAATGCAGAGATGGTAAGAGGGTTACTTTCCTGAAAAAAATCTTGACAGAGATAAAAGTTAAGAGTATACTGTCAGACATCAGCAAGGTAAATTGTAAAAATTGCTGATCAAAATAAAATAAGATCTTCAGGGCAGGGTGCAATTCCCTACCGGTGGTAAAGCCCACGAGCCGTAAGGCATGATTCGGTGTAATTCCGAAGCCGACAGTACAGTCTGGATGAAAGAAGATAGTAGTAGAGATACAGAAGAATTAACTGATCTGTGAAAGCGACTGCTCTGGAATAATAAATTTATTCCAGAGCTTTTTTATATCATCAAAGCAGTTTTAATGATGAAGCAAAAAGTCAGATTCACACGAAGATAATTCAAACAGATATTAATTTACAGGCCCTGGATGTTGAAAGACACCGGGGCTTTTTGGGTATCATCAGTACCATCAGAAGAACAGGAGATGAGGGATTGAAAGATATAACGGATATGGAAAAAGACAGGCAATATATGAAAATGGCGTTAGAACTGGCACAAAAAGGAATGGGATTTACAGCACCTAACCCAATGGTAGGTGCCGTGATCGTCAAAAGAGGAAAAGTCATTGGCCAGGGATATCACAGAAAATACGGTGAACCTCATGCAGAAAGGGAAGCTCTGGCATCATGTACAGAACAGCCAGAAGGTGCCTCTATATATGTTACTCTGGAACCTTGCTGCCATTACGGGAAACAGCCTCCGTGTGTCAATGCAATCCTGGAATCGGGGATCAGACGTGTGATCATTGGTTCCTCGGACCCTAATCCCCTGGTTTCAGGAAAAGGAATCCGGATTCTGAAAGAGCATGGGATCGAAGTAACGGAAAACGTTTTAAAAGAAGAGTGCGATAAACTCAATGAAGCATTTTTCTATTACATACAGAATCAAAAACCATATGTAGTCATGAAATATGCGATGACCATGGATGGAAAAATTGCCACTTATACAGGCGCATCCAGATGGGTGACAGGCGAAGCTGCCAGAATGCATGTGCAGAAACAGAGATTGAAATATACAGGGATTATGGCTGGAGTGGGAACTGTGCTGGCAGATGATCCGATGCTTACATGCAGACTGGAAAACGGCAGAAATCCTGTGCGTATTATCTGTGACTCCCACTTGCGGACACCACTGAATTCCAGAATTGTGAAAACGGCATCAACAATTCCAACAATCTTTGCAACCAGCAGTAAAGACCAGCAGAAGATAAAGAATTATGAAGATATGGGATGTAAAGTTCTGGATGTCCCGGAAAAAAACGGACACATAGATTTAAACAGACTAATGGAACTTCTGGGAGCTGCAAAGATAGACAGTATCTTACTGGAAGGAGGAGGCACTTTAAACTGGTCAGCACTCGAAAGCGGTATTGTTCAGAAAGTCCAGACCTATATAGCACCCAAACTTTTTGGGGGAGAAAGTGCAAAGACACCGATAGAAGGAAAAGGATTTCCTGATCCTGCCAGCGCAATATTATTAAAAAACAGCGAAATAATCAGAATAGGAGATGATTTTCTTATAGAGAGTGAGGTGAAGAGTAATGTTCACGGGAATTGTTGAAGAACTGGGAACTGTGAAAAAAATAAAAAAAGGAGCAAATTCAGCAGTATTTACGATACGGGCAGAGAAAATTCTGGATGATCTGAAAACAGGGGACAGTGTAGCTGTAAATGGAATTTGCCTCACTGTAACTGCATGTCTGGAAGATGGTTTTACAGCAGATGTGATGCATGAGACATTGAATCGTTCTGCGCTGATTCAGCTTTCTTTGGGACAGCATGTAAATCTGGAAAGGGCAATGCCTGCAAATGGAAGATTTGGAGGACACATTGTTGCCGGGCATGTGGATGGAACAGGAAAAATCACGGAAATTCGCAGAGATGATAATGCTGTCTGGTACACCATTCAGGCTTCACCACAAATTATGAAATATATTGTGACAAAAGGTTCTGTAACAGTTGATGGAATCAGTCTTACAGTGGCAAAAGTCTCAGAAACAGACTTTTCCATTTCTGCAATTCCTCATACAGTAAAGATTACAGTCCTCGGAGAACGCAAAGAAGGAGATATCGTCAATCTGGAGACAGACATAATTGGAAAATACGTGGAAAAATTAATAACGCCTGTGAAAGAACAGCCGATAAAAAGTAATATTACACGGGATTTTCTGAACAAGTATGGCTTTTGACAGAATTAACCACAAAGCGGTTATTCGATTGATGCAGAACTGTACAGTGGATGTTTTATCTGCCTGACACGAACCAGATAAGCAGCCAATACGAATGATTTTGCCCTCTTAACAACAGAAAAATATATTGTATCAGAAAAATACATTGCATAAGGAGAGAAAAAATGAACGGATTTGATTCAGTAGAAGAAGCTCTGGAAGAACTTCGGAATGGAAAAATTATTCTGGTAACGGATGATCCGGACAGAGAGAATGAAGGAGATTTTATCTGTGCAGCAGAGTTTGCCACAACAGAAAATATTAACTTTATGGCAACTCACGGAAAAGGACTTATCTGTATGCCAATGTCTGAGGAATATGTAAGAAAACTGCAGTTCCCGCAGATGGTAGCAGAAAATTCAGATAATCACGAAACTGCTTTTACTGTTTCCGTAGACCATATCAGCACCACTACAGGAATCTCTGCGGCAGAACGTTCTGTTACTGCCATGAAATGTGTGGATGAGAATGCAAAACCCGAAGATTTCAGACGCCCCGGACATATGTTTCCACTTCTGGCGAAGAAGAACGGTGTTCTGGAAAGAAACGGACATACAGAGGCAACTGTAGACCTGTGCAGACTTGCAGGGTTAAAACAGTGCGGGCTGTGCTGTGAAATTATGAGAGAAGACGGCACTATGATGCGGACTTCTGAGTTACGGGAACTTGCCGGAAAGTGGAATCTTAAATTCATAACAATTAAAGATATTCAGAATTACCGTAAATGCCATGATATTCTGGTGGATCGCGTGACGACCACAAAAATGCCGACCAGATACGGAGAGTTTATGGCGTATGGATTTGTAAACCGCCTGAATGGGGAACATCATGTAGCACTGGTAAAAGGTGAAATCGGAGCTGGAGAAAACGTCCTGTGCCGTGTGCATTCAGAGTGCCTGACAGGAGACGTTTTTGGATCACAGCGTTGTGACTGCGGACAGCAGTTTGCAGCGGCGATGGCCCAGATTGAGGAAGAAGGCAGAGGGATACTCCTTTATATGAGACAGGAAGGAAGAGGAATCGGACTGATCAATAAACTTCGTGCCTATGAACTTCAGGAACAGGGAATGGATACACTCGAAGCGAATCTGGCACTTGGATTTGCCGGAGACGAAAGAGAATACTACATTGGTGCGCAGATTCTGAGAAATCTTGGGGTAAAAGAGCTGCGGCTGCTGACAAATAACCCGGATAAAGTTTATCAGTTGGAAGAATTTGGCATCAGGATCAAACAGAGAGTTCCGATACAGATGAATGCCACAGCGTATGATCTGCGTTATCTTAAGACGAAACAATTACGAATGGGACATATTCTGAAGTATTAAATACAGCGGGGATTTTCATATATAACGATAACGTTCCCGAAAATAAAATTTACCGTATATAAAAACCTGTACAGGTTAAAAAATATAAATTTACAGATGAAAGGACCAGAAAAAATGAAAACATTAGAAGGAAAATTAGTATCAGATGGAATGAAAGTAGGAATTGTAGCAGCCCGCTTCAATGAATTTATAACTTCCAAGCTGGTAAGTGGTGCCATGGATGGGCTGACACGTCACAGTGTAAAAGAAGAGGACATCCAGGTAGCGTGGGTACCAGGTGCTTTTGAAATCCCACTGATCGCGTCTAAAATGGCAAAAAGTGGAAAGTATGATGCGGTTATCTGCGTAGGTGCTGTGATTCGTGGAAATACCAGTCATTATGATTATGTATGCAATGAGGTTTCCAAAGGGATTGCATCAGTATCACTGGAAACAGGAGTTCCGGTATTATTCGGAGTACTTACCACAGAAAACATCGAGCAGGCAATTGAACGCGCAGGTACAAAAGCAGGAAATAAAGGCTATGACTGTGCACTCAGTGCCATTGAAATGGTAAATCTGATCAAAGAACTTGAAGCTTAAATAGACAACAGGTCAGACCCTGAAAGTGAAACCAGTTCACGAAAATCGAAAGGTAATGGTGCTTCCAGAAGGAGCATTTCATCTCTGAAAGGATGCTGAAAAGAAACTTTCCATGCATGAAGGGCTGCCCTGGAAAAGGAAGCACAGGAAGATATTTTATCGTCTGAATGATAAAGAGTATCTCCAAGCAAAGGATGTCCTGTGGATGCCATATGGACACGGATCTGGTGGGTACGTCCGGTATCCAGCTTAAGTGTGATAAGCGACCAGTCCTGACTGGAAAAAAGAGTATGATAATGAGTAACTGCTGTTTTGATTTTTCCCGATAATGCAGATGAATGTAAGGAAAGATCAGCAGCAGTTTTCATTTTCAGATGATTCTCCGGGTCCTGCATCAGCGGTAAATCTAAGGTATGCCAGACACCAGGCATATCTACAGGCAAAGTATCGGATACAGCGGCAAGATATTGCTTGTGAATTTTGCATGGAGATTTTACAGATTGAAGCCTTGAAGCTGCTACCTGATTTTTGGCAAAAACCACAATCCCGGAAGTCTCCTGATCCAGCCGCCCCACCGGGCGGACACAGACCTGTTCATTTTTCTCTCGAAAGTAACCGGCAACAAGATTGGAGAGGCTGTCTGTATAATGCATTCCCGTTGGATGCGTAACCATTCCTGCCGGTTTATCAACCGCCAGAATATCCGTATCTTCATATAAAATATTCAGAGAAAAAGAAGTTTCGGAAACTGGAGCTGAAGCTCTGTTGGAATGGAAATCCGACAAATCCTTACTTCTGATTCCGTCATTATAATTTTCAAGATGCGCAGAAGCAGTCCCGGCTTCCTCCAGACAAACGCGGATCACATCGCCTGGATATATTGTCTCAGTTACACGACAGCGAACTCCGTTTCTGGTAATCCCGTCCGGTCGAAACTTCGCCTGGCTGATCTGCCGTTTTGTAAGTCCTGCATTCTTTTTCAGAAATGCTTCCATTTTAAGTTCTGTAGTTTGTTCATCTATTCTAAATTCCAGATATCGTTCCATCTTAATACTTTTCCTGCGTAATATATTCTGATATTGATACCATTGATATTACAGGGCAAAAAATAAACTGTCAATGCAAAATTATGTCAGCGTAATGCATAAAATATACTGAAGAAAAATTGCAATTGTGCTATGATATAAGAATCAAAACAATGAAAGCGGGGCAGAAAATAAATATGAAATACTTAATCATTGGAGCCGGAGGAACCGGTGGTGTTACCGGATATTATATGAAAAAAGCAGGCAAGGACGTAACCCTGATCGCGAGAGGCGAACACCTGAAAAAGATCCAGAAACAGGGTCTTACATTGGAGAAAATGTGGGATAAAACAGAGGAAAACATAAGCATTCCTGCTACAGATATGGAGCATTATGCAGAGCATCCGGACGTAATTTGTCTGCGTAAAAGGCTATTCCTTACAGGAAGCGATTCCGTTTATCAAACGCATTGCCAGGAAAAATACTATTGTAATTCCAGTGTTGAATATATATGGAACAGGTGGAAAAATGCAGAAAGAACTGCCGGATCTTCTGGTAACGGACGGCTGCATCTATGTTTCTGCCAACATTAAAGAACCGGGAAAACTTCTCCAGCATGGACAGATCCTGCACATTGTATTCGGCGTAAGAGACAAAGCAGAATTCCGACCGGAACTGAAAGAGATTCAGAAAGACCTCTGTGACAGTCATATCGACGGGACTCTTTCGGAAAACATCCGCCGTGAAGCACTGGAGAAATTTTCCTATGTATCCCCGATTGGGGCAGCAGGACTCTATTACCACGCAACTGCCGCAGATTTCCAGAAAGAAGGCGAAGCCAGAGAACTTTTTAAGACCATGATAAAAGAAATCGCAGCACTTGCAGAAGCCATGGGAGTTCCTTTCCAGAAAGATATGGCAGAAGTAAATTTAAAAATCCTTTCCAACCTCGCACCGGAAGCAACCACTTCCATGCAGCGGGATATCATGGCAGGAAAACAGTCCGAAATTGACGGATTAGTTTACGAAGTAGTAAGAATGGGAGAAGAATATCACGTTCCGGTACCCGCATATGAGAAAGTGGCAGAAAAACTCAGAGCCCTGTAGCGAAGTGGATTGCGAATATCCGCTTGACCACCGAAACAACATGAAAAAGGGATGCGAATTACTCGCATCCCTTTCGTACTCATTTGGACAATAAAATTATAATTAACTTTAATTCAGCAATTATAATTATAACTGAGGACCAGCTGCAACAAGTGCTTTACCAGCAGCGTTTCCTTCGTATTTAGCAAAGTTCTTGATGAATCTTCCGGCAAGATCTTTTGCTTTTTCTTCCCATTCAGAAGCGTTAGCATATGTGTCACGAGGATCAAGGATACCTGTGTCTACGCCGTTAAGCTCTGTAGGAACTTCGAAATCGAAGAATGGGATTTTCTTAGTAGGAGCGTTAAGGATATCTCCGTTAAGGATTGCATCGATGATACCACGAGTATCTTTGATGGAGATACGTTTTCCTGTTCCGTTCCATCCTGTGTTAACCAGGTAAGCTTTTGCTCCGCTCTTTTCCATTTTCTTAACAAGTTCTTCTGCGTATTTTGTCGGATGCAGTTCAAGGAATGCCTGTCCGAAGCAAGCTGAGAATGTAGGTGTAGGCTCTGTGATTCCACGCTCTGTACCAGCAAGTTTAGCTGTGAATCCAGACAGGAAATAGTACTGAGTCTGAGCTTCTGTCAGGATAGATACTGGAGGAAGTACTCCGAAAGCGTCTGCAGACAGGAAGATTACGTTCTTAGCTGCCGGTGCAGAAGAGATCGGGCGAACGATGTTTTCAATGTGGTTGATCGGATAAGATACACGAGTATTCTCTGTTACACTCTTATCTGCGAAATCAATCTTGCCTTCAGCATCAAGTGTTACGTTCTCAAGAAGAGCGTTACGTTTGATTGCATTGTAGATGTCCGGCTCAGATTCTTTGTCAAGGTTGATAACTTTAGCGTAGCATCCACCTTCGAAGTTGAATACGCCGTTGTCATCCCAGCCGTGTTCGTCATCACCGATCAGGAGACGTTTCGGGTCTGTGGAAAGAGTTGTTTTACCTGTTCCGGAAAGACCGAAGAAGATAGCTGTGTTTTCGCCGTTCATATCTGTGTTTGCAGAGCAGTGCATGGAAGCCATGCCTTTCAGTGGAAGGAAGTAGTTCATCATAGAGAACATACCTTTCTTCATTTCTCCGCCGTACCATGTGTTTACGATAACCTGCTCTTTAGTTGTGATGTTGAACATTACAGCTGTTTCAGAGTTAAGGCCTAATTCTTTATAGTTTTCAACTTTAGCTTTGGAAGCGTTGTATACAACGAAATCTGGCTCGAAGTTTTCAAGTTCTTCAGCTGTTGGCTGGATGAACATATTTGTTACGAAATGTGCCTGCCAAGCAACTTCAACGATGAAACGGATAGCCATACGAGTATCTTTGTTAGCACCGCAGAATGCATCTACTACGAAAAGTCTCTTGTTGGAGAGCTCTTTTTTAGCGATTTCTTTTACTGCATTCCATGCTTCCTGAGTTGCAGGATGGTTATCGTTTTTATATTCGTCTGTTGTCCACCATACTGTATCTTTGGAGTTCTCATCCATAACGATATATTTATCTTTAGGAGAACGTCCTGTGTAGATACCTGTCATAACGTTAACTGCACCAAGTTCGCTGACCTGACCTTTTTCAAAGCCTTCCAGTTCCGGTTTGGTTTCTTCTTCAAATAATACTTCATAAGAAGGGTTGTAGACAATTTCTGTAGTTCCGGTAATGCCATACTTGCTTAAATCGATTTTTGCCATCTTACGTTTAACCTCTTTTCTTCGTTAATGAAAGCGCCTGTTTAAACAGGCTTAAGATACCTTACCATAAAAGCGAATGGGTATCGCTTCTCTTTTACTATTATACATATTTGACGCTTAAAATCAACAGGATTTTTGCCTTTTTTTGAAATTTGTTAAAGATTTATCAACTCAAATTTGATGAAAAAACCGTCATTTTTCACAAAAGGTATGTAAATTTATTATGGTGGCAATATGGGAATACTATTCGTGGATATGATAATATTCTGTCTGACTGGAACAGGCAGGAAAGACAACCAGGAAATACTAGCCAGGAGAGCTGCCACTATGTGGTTGTGCCGAAGAAAGATGCATGTTAAAATAGGAAAGAATTATCCGGCTGAAAAATGACAGAATATTATACAGCAGAGAAAAATAAAGAGAGGATGAAGATTATCAAAACTTATTATTTAATTGATTATGAAAATGTAGGAAGTGAAGGCTTCAAAGGATGTGGTAAATTACGGGAAACAGATATTATCCATCTTTTTTATACAGACAACAGTAGAAAAATAGACCTTGATATTATCAATGATCACGGAGAAGCAAAGCTGGTCACACATAAAGTACCGACAGGAAATCAGTCAGCAGATATGCATCTGGGATCTTATCTGGGATATCTGATAGGAAAAGAGTGTGCAGATCAGCATGAAGAATGTAAAATTGTTGTGATCAGCAAGGATACAGGATTTGACCATATTATAGAATTCTGGAAAGCAGAAAAAAATGTGAAAATCTCCAGAAACGAGAAGATTTCCGGAAAACAGGTGCATACAAGGAAACAGGTAAAAAAACAGACCGGTAAAGAAAAAGACGGACAGATGACCGAACAATCCGGTCAGAAAACAGAAAAACAGTTGGATGAACAACCTGAAAAACAGTCTGTCAAACAATCAGAGAATCAGAATACAAAAAAGCCAAAACAAAAGATAATTGATATGAATGCCGGAACAAAGAAATTACAGCAGGAACTGGTATTGGTTCTCGACAAGGCAGGCATGCCAAAGGAAGTGGTAAATTATGTTTCAACAACTGTGGAGAAAAATGCAGAAGACAAAAACAGAAAACAGCAGATTTACTGATCTATCATTTCCAAATACGGACAGAAAAAAGGACTGAATATCTATAACCATATTAAAAAGAAAATCTAACGGAATAAAAAAATAACGGAATAAAAGAAGGAGGCCGGGAACCTTATTGATTCCCGGCAAAAGTATGAAAAAGAAAAAGTTTTATTTGCAATTACTCTTTGCTCTGTACAGGTAATAATATAACCGGAAAATGTGAGAAATATGTGGTGAGAATTTGAAAAAAATGTGAAATGGATGGAAATTTAAAATGAACAGGCAGGAAAAGAGAAAATATAGCAGGAACAATAATTCTTAAAAAAATGGGAGAAAGCATTAGACTATGAATATACAAATATTCGGAACAAAGAAAAACTTTGACAGCAAGAAAGCAGAACGCTATTTCAAAGAACGGGGAATTAAATATCAGTTTATAGATATGAAAGAAAAAGGCTTAAGTAAAGGAGAATTCCAATCTGTCTGCCAGGCAATTGGCGGTTATGATAAACTGATAGATACTGACTGCAAGGATAAAGACCTGCTGGCATTGATCACTTATATCGCAGAGGAAGACAAGGCAGAGAAAATTCTCGAAAACCAGAGCATCATCAAAGTCCCTGTGGTAAGAAACGGAAAACAGGCGACAGTAGGATATCAGCCGGAGATCTGGAAGAGCTGGAAGTGATAGTTATAGCCTTTTACAAGCTTTCAGATTTTACAATATTATATCGAAGAAAATAGCTGTTTGACATATTTATATGTGTTATAATATAAAATTATTATAGAAGTTACTTTATATTATATTGTCGTGCGACAGATATAATGAACTGATTTATAAAAATGGAAATATTGAGGTGATGGAAATGCCATTAACAAAGATTGCAGCAGAGAATTTTACAGTATTTGAAGATATAAAGATTCCTTTTTGTGAAGGATTAAATGTATTAGTTGGTGAAAATGGTGTGGGAAAGACTCATATTATGAAATTAGCCTATGCAGCATGTCAGGCTTCTAAACATGATGTGTCTTTTTCGCAGAAAACAACAATGTTATTTCGTCCTGATCAGTCTGGAATTGGACGTCTGGTAAACAGAGGAAAGAGTGGAAGCAATAAAGCCATGGTTTCTGTGGAATCTGATACTGCCAAAATAGGAATGACATTTTCAACCAAGACACGAAAATGGGATGCAGAGATTAATTCAGAAGAGAAATGGGAAAAGCAGATGTCTGATCTCACAAGCGTATTTATTCCGGCAAAAGAGATTTTATCAAATGCCTGGAATCTGGATGCTGCAGTAAAAATGGGAAATGTGGAATTTGATGATACGTATCTGGATATTATTGCGGCTGCCAAAATTGATATTTCCAGAGGAGTGGATTCAACTGTAAGGAAAAAATATCTGGATATTTTACAGAAAATCAGTAATGGGAAAGTAACATTGCATGAGGATCGTTTTTATTTAAAACCTGGTACACAGGCAAAGTTAGAATTTAATTTGGTAGCAGAAGGATTACGTAAAATTGCTCTTTTATGGCAGTTGATAAAAAACGGGACACTGGAGAAGGGATCCGTTTTGTTTTGGGACGAGCCAGAAGCAAATATCAATCCGAAATATATTCCGGTGCTGGCTGAATTGTTGATCATGCTGGAGACAGAAGGTGTACAGATTTTTGTTTCTACACATGACTATTTTTTATCTAAATATATTGAAGTAAAGCGGAGACAGGACAGTAAACTGCAGTACATTTCCTTATATAAAAATGAAAACAACAAAGTATTATGTGAGATAGCACCGGAATTTGAATTGTTGGAACATAATGCAATTATGGATACATTCCGTCAGTTGTATCGAGAAGAAATCGGGGTGGCATTAAAGTGAGCGTTATACCAGAATCAGGAATGAATTTTGGAAAATATGATGAAAAAGATTTATTTCATATTGAGACATCTGAAATTTATAAAAAACTTGGAGATGGAATCCCAACAGTGGAGTTTATCCTGAAATATAATGGAAATAATATAGTGTTTCTGGAAGCAAAGAAAAGTTGTCCAAATGTGGCGAATAGATATGAATCGAAGGAAAAAGAACTGAAATTCGAAGAATATTATGGTTCAATAACTGAGAAGTTTATATCATCTTTGCAGATATATCTGGCGGCAATTATGAACAGATATCAGGATACGTCAGAGATAGGAGACAATCTTCGATCGGTAAGCAATATGAAAGATGTAAAATTAAAATTTATTCTGGTTGTAAAAAACGCAGAAGATATTACGTGGCTAGCCGGGCCATTGGCAGAATTAAGAGCCAGATTGCTTAAGGTCAGAAAAATATGGGGTGTTGAGGTGGTTGTTTTAAATGAAGAACTTGCTGGAGAATATAATCTAACGTGTTAGAGTGTTTTTCTGGTTGCATGAAATAAGAACTATATGCTAGGAGATGATAAAATGGCAAAGATCAGAATCATAAAGAAAAATAATGACTGCAGCATGGAATACGAAGTAGGTGATATTTGTGAGGTCACAGGTACCTGGTATGGCGGCGTCCACATCAATGGCCGTTCCGGAATCCCGGTTTCCCTTGATAAAGAAGAATATATGGAACTCAACACAGAACCGGAAGAACCTGACAGTGCGGAAAATGAAAACACTTTGGAAACACCGGAACACGATATTCATGCAGGCGACATTGTACAGCATTTCAAAAGAGAATGGGTATCCCCGGATACTTCCGAATATCTCTATAAAGTCCTTGCAGTAGCCCATCACACAGAAAACGGTGAAAAACTGATGATCTACCAGGCTCTCTACGCACCTTTCAAAATCTGCGCCAGACCCTATGATATGTTTATGAGTGAAGTGGACAGAGACAAATATCCGGATATTAAACAGAAGTACAGATTTGAAAAATATACTGAAAAATAGATGATTGATATTTTATGGAATTGCTATAGTAAAACAGGCACTTTTGCCTGTACAAAAACACTTTGTCGTTGTATAGTAATAACAAATAATAACAGCATACGTTTCCAGAGATTTTATAGCATTATCTGAAAAAATGTGCAGAAAGAACGAAAGGGAAGGAAATATGCAGAAGGTATTAGTAGTTGTAGACATGCAGAATGACTTCATCGACGGAGCTCTTGGAACAAAAGAGGCAGTTGCCATTGTACCTGGTGTAAAAGAGAAAATCGAAAATTTTGATGGAGTTGTTCTTTTTACCAGAGACACCCATGAGACTTACTATCTTGACACCCAGGAAGGACAGAAGCTTCCTGTACCGCACTGTATCCGTGACACTGAAGGCTGGCAGATCAGAAGCGAATTAGATGCACTCAGAAAAACAGAACCCATTGATAAAGAAACCTTTGGTTCCACAGATCTTGCAGGAGAACTGGTGGCAATGAATGAGGATAATGAAATCAAAAGTATCACATTTGTAGGTTTATGCACAGACATCTGTGTTATTTCCAATGCACTTCTGGCAAAAGCATCTCTCCCGGAAGTTCCGATCATCGTAGACGCTAAATGTTGCGCAGGCGTAACACCGGAAAGCCATGAGAATGCACTGAAAGCAATGGAAGCATGTCAGATCCAGATTGACAGATAAACTGCGGAGCAGTTATTCAGTTATGAGCAAGTAGCAAAGCAGATATTTTATCCGCTTGACAATTCAGATATGAGGAGTGACAAAATAATGAAAACAATTACACGAGATGAGGCATTCGCATTATTAAAGAAATACAACAAGGATCCCTTCCATATTCAGCATGCCCTGACTGTAGAAGCAGTAATGAAATGGTATGCCAGTGAACTTGGCTATGGCGAAGATGCAGAATACTGGGGAATTGTAGGACTCCTCCATGACATTGACTTTGAGTTATATCCGGAAGAACACTGCCTGAAAGCTCCGGAAATGCTCCGCAAAGCAGGCGTAGGCGAAGACGTAATCCATTCAGTTGTATCCCACGGCTACGGCATCACAGTAGGATGTGGCGCAACCATTGATGTAGCACCGGAACACGAAATGGAAAAAGTACTCTTTGCGGCGGACGAACTTACAGGACTTATCTGGGCAGCAGCACTTATGAGACCATCCAAAAGCACAAAAGACATGGAACTCAAATCCCTCAAGAAGAAATATAAAAGCAAAGGCTTTGCTGCCGGATGTTCCCGCGAGGTCATCGAGCGCGGTGCCGCTCAGCTTGGCTGGGATTTAGAGAAACTGCTTACCATGACTTTACAGGCAATGGCGGCAACCGAAGATGAAATTAAGGCGGAAATGGACGCGGAATAATTTTTCTGTCTTGCTCCTGCCTTCTTCCTATGTTAAAATGTGAAAAAGCATATATTATACAATCTATATGGCACTTTCTATAGTTCAAATCCGGTTCTGCATAGAACCCAGCATTTCTGTATCTATCTATGCTTTTGACTCACTATTTAACTAAAAAGCAGGAGCGATACAGTATGGAAATACCTGCCATTATTCGATAGCAGGTAATCTTTTGCCACTGGATATGATATTTATTTTCTATTGCTGCTTATCCTCCTGCCACACACAAGGAGGACTTGCTTATGACAGGAAAAGCACATGAAGCAAATGAAACAACGAAACGCACACCGGTGGCGAACCGCAAATTTAAGGACACTGTTTTCCGGATGCTGTTTTCGGATAAGGAAGCACTATTATCCCTTTACAATGCAATTAATAACAGTCATTACACGGATTCCGGTGCCCTCGAAATTGTAACCCTGGAAAATGCCATTTACATGGGAATGAAGAACGATCTGGCTTTTATTCTGGACATGAATCTTTATCTATACGAGCATCAGTCCACAATGA
>OHFG01000710.1_pt1 | contig 21052 bp, 10 predicted proteins | sample 1567411 | NCBI WGS metagenome assembly OHFG01 (sample SAMEA3879563, study PRJEB24766) | human gut metagenome | biome: human-associated habitat; feature: feces | place: USA | collected 1985/1987
TCGTGCCGATACGGTGAAGGTGGCTGCCGTTATGAGTTATTTACTATTCAATGAAAACAAGCCAAAATGGACAAAACTTGTACAGCTGCTGGGACGCGATTTTTCCTATATGTCTCGAATGGTAAGTGCAATGTACGCAGGTACGAAGGCAGCATACGATTTCACAGATGAAATCAACAAACCGGAGAACGTGGCAAAGAGATATCTGTTTTTCTTGTACGGATATGCCAGCCCGGAAAGCCAGCTTCCCCAAAACAAAGATGTCTATGATATCTGGACCCGAAATTTGGCAAATTCAGAAGGCGAAGACAGCGCCATCCAAAGAGAATTCTTTGCGAAACTTGGCACAGGCGTACAGAAAACAATTAGTGACCTTCAGAACAAAGTGATTGCCGATATGAACAAAGCAACTATTGATGTGAAAGTAAACGATAACTTAACAATCCAAAAGACAGAATTCAGTGATTCGAATTACTCCATCATGTGTGATGGCTATGCTATCTGTGAAGATGCTATGTGTCAGGCAGGCGTTGGCTTCAAACCGGTAGCAAACAGACCTCTAACAAAACAAGAGTTCCGTAATATGCAGGCAAATCTCGCGGAGGATGTTCAGTTTGTCTGCAAAGAGGACGATGACAGCTTTTGCTTTGGCATGCTGGAAGCCCTTGTTATGGATGGACTTATCACCGTTGATGATAAGAACAACATGCTGATTTCCCAGAAAGTATCGCAGCAGACGCTTAATCTTATCAATCTTTATAACTTTATGCTTCCTGTTTACGCGTCAGTCTACAACTTGGCGAATGCTTACGCCGATGAAATTCGTAGAGCTGTTTCGCGTGAGCTATTTGGACAGGATGAGGGTGCTTCGGATGAAATGTTCGTTAAGCAGATTGACACTCTGAACAAAAAGCTGGTAGACGCAGAGGCTTGTGTAGAGCGAGCTGAAAACAAGGCAGCTGATGCAGACAAGCTGCTGCAGCAGAGTAAGAAGCGCGAAAACGCTCTGATATCCAAGCTGGAAACGGCGTATGCGGAGATTGACGAACTGATGCAGCTGGTTCCGGAAGAGACAGAGGATGATTTGCCAGATGAGCAGGAGGCTCTTGAGGAAGAAACCTTGCAGCCTGACGATGAACCCGATGTCGATTATGGGAAAAAGCAGGATGAACTACTTCAGAAATATTCGGTTGCTGTCGTTGGCGGCAATCAAAACCTGATGAAGCGATTCCAAGTTCTTCATCCCGATGCCATCTATGTGAGCAAAGATATGGTGGCGGCCTGTGACCAGATGATTCACGCTGCAGACCTTGTGCTCTGCAAGGTGGATTCCATGTCTCATGCACTTTACAATAAATGCAAAGTGACATGCCATCGTTATGATGTTCAGATGAACTATCTGCCGAATGTCACATCCTGCACGCGCCTTGAAAAATGTATGTGCGAGATGATTGAGGCACTCTCTACTTGACGGATTGTGCGGCACGGATAAAATAATAAATGTACGATGGATAACATTGAACGGTTTCATACGTTTGGGACCCGTCGCACAATTTACATTCTGCTGATATAGGCAGCCATCCTTTACCGGGTGGCTGCCTATTTTTATCGGCATATCAAATAGAAAGGAGTTTATCAATGAGTAAAAACAAGAACCAAAACAAAAATCAGACAAGTTACGAAGAGCAAAACCGACAGCTTGTCGATGCTCTCTATGAGCAAAAACTTGTAAAGCCAACATGCAGCGACTGTGATGACTATTTTGGTGCGATGGTTTCCATCTTGGCAAAACGCGGATTCGAGCAGGAATCTTTCGAGCGAGAACTTCACAAATGCGAAGGGAAAATGAAGAAAAGCCTTGAGGATAGTGGCAACCCATATTTCTTGTGGCTTGTGCATAATTGTCAGGCGTGTTGGCTATCTACGCCGGTTGATGTTGCAACGCCCGGAAGCGAGGATTACGATACATGGTCTTACTATATGTACAGTAATGACGTAAAGGCGTATCTTATCACGGTAAACGAAAAAGTCGAAAAAGTGGCATATCCGAAATGTTTGGAGGTGCTGCGAGAAAAATAAAGGGGTAAGCAAAATTGGATAACACTACTATCACGCTAAACAAGTGCAACGTAAAGCGTGTACTGAAGGCCGTACCAACGAGCACAAATTACGCCTGCTGTATTTTTACAACTTGTGTAAAAGGGCAAGAGGATATGTTTCCTCCTGAGGTGCGCAGATACGGCGGGATGACGGCAGAATTCAAAGCCACATCTCAGCATATTCCCGTTGAGCTGTTGAAGAAAATTTCATTTCGCCTGGAAGGACATTGGGCACCGGATTCTAAAGAGGAAAACGAGAAAATCTTCGTTGCAGAAAAAGCAACCGAGATTTTGCCTGAAACCGAAAGCGAGGTTTGCAAGTTCCTGATGCGGAATTGCAGTAGTTTAGGAAAGACGATGGCAAACCATATTGTTGAACGTTTTGGGATGAACACATTGGACGTTTGCGCTCATCACTGCAAACAGCTGTTTGACATTCCAAGAATCGATGACAAGGTCATTGCCAAACTCAACGATGCCTGCTTGTCCGCTCTGGTCCGCGCAGATGTTCTTAAACTTCTGCAAGGCGTAGACGTTTCACCATCCGCTATCAACACATTGGTTGAGACGTACGGAAATGAAACGATTCACGTTCTGGAAAACAATCCCTATAAGCCCGTCCCGATTTTGGGCTTTGCGGTGATGGACCAGATTGCGCTGGCAATGGGCGAGCCGGTAGATTCCGAGCGCCGCATGACCTGCGCGACAATCGAAGCATTACATATCGCCTGCCAAAAGACAGGAAGTATGTGTGCGGAAGAGAGCGCTATTTTAGCTCGGATGGCCGCGCTCACTCCACAGGTGAGTGCAGAACGTCAAAAAGAATCGCTTGATGATGTTGCCAAGGTATATGCGATTGTCAAGCAGGGCAAATACTACTACGATAAAGACGATTTCCTGGCAGAGCGTAAAATGTCAGCTAAAATCGTTGAACTTGCCAGTGCTGAGCCGATAAAAGAGCGAGAAATCGAGGACGCTTTCATCAAATGGCAGAAAGAGAATGCAATCATTCTCTCTCCACGACAGGCTGAAGCCGTTCGAAACCTAAAGTACCGTATCTCTATCGTCACTGGTGGCCCCGGTACAGGCAAGACCACTTGTCTGCGGGCTATCATGGATGTGTACCATATGGTATGGCCGGAGGAACATATTCTATTGATGGCTCCAACGGGTTTGGCCGCCAAGCGTATGGCGGAAAGCACCGGTATGAACTCATCCACGATTCATAAGGCTTGTGGCTTGGTTCCGGCAAATAATCCGAGCGGATTCACAGCGCAAGGAGACTGCACCATCTGCGGTTTCATTGGCATTGATGAAATGAGTATGGTCGGTGAACACCTATTCGCTTATGCAATCGACGCTGTTTTGAGCAGCCCATCCACCAGAATTGTGCTGCTTGGCGATACGGACCAGTTGGCTCCTGTAGCTCGTGGTGACGTTTTGCGTGATTTAATCAAGTGCGGCGTTATTAAAACCGTTCGCCTTGATGTCAACTATCGGCAGGGGAGTACCTCGACGATTACAGATGCTTCCATCAAGATTCGTGAGAATCGCGCTTATACCGGAAATACCCGGAATCTTATGTTTGATGATGAATTTCGCTTTGTTCCGGTTGCTGAAAAGGATAAGGAAAAAGAAGCGAATGAAATCATGAATCATATCGTTGAGGAGTATCTGAATGGCGTATCCAAATACGGTATGGAAGGGACGATTGTTCTGACTCCTACGCATTATGATAAAGGCACGCCGAGCGGATATCTTTGCAAGAACCGTGTCAACGCTGCAATTCAGGCGATTGTGAACCCTAAAACGGATGATAAGCTCTGTGTTGAAATCGGCAAGCAACTGTTTATGGTTGGCGACCGAATCATTCAGCGAAAGAACACCGAGCAGGTCATTAACGGTGACTTGGGAACGATTCAATCAATTGCCCAGCTGGAAAGCGATGTTGCCGTTGAAATCTATTTTGATTCGAAAGGAGAAACCTTAGTTTATAATAATGAAGATATGAAAGATATTGAGCTTGCGTATGCCATTACCGTGCATAGCTCTCAGGGATGCGAATTTCCTTGCTGCATTATTCCGGTGAGTATGACATACGGAGTGATGTTGACAAAGCCTTTGTACTATACCGGTATTACGCGAGCTAAAAAGAAGCTTGTGATGATTGGCGATGAGGAAGCATTGAAATATGCGCTTCAGAATTTCCGTAAACAAACCCGCAAATCCTTGCTCGGTCCGCGCATCATCACGAAACTAAAAAAAGCCAAAACATAAAATTAGTTATAGCGGGAGTTCCTCATGACAGGAGCTCCCGCTTTTTCGTTTTGTGTGAATAATGCTTCAAATAAACGAATGTATGATTGTTGCACGCCTTTGCGAGGTGCAGATAATAGATATTGTAGAGTTAAAGGATTGAACAATCAGTTCACGAAGGCTCTACTACGATGATAATCGAAGGAAGGAGGTAGTTCGAAATGAATATGAAAAACAGCTTGCAGAAACGCACCCCGGTGCAGAACCTCCAGATGGCTGTAGGTACTGCTTGTGCAATGGGCACTGCGGCCATGATGAGCACGGTTATGGCTTATGCAGATGTTAGCACTGCTATTGACAAAGTGTTCAACGTAGGCAACCAGGTTAGCAACTCTATTGCTAAAGGCTTGACCAACGTCGTTGTTCCTATCGGCATCGCAGTATTCCTGTATCTGCTGGTGCGTATGCTGCTGGCCAGTGACCCGAAAGACGTTCAGACTTATAAGAAACGTCTTATCGTGGTTGCCATCATCGTCGTGGCTGCTGTTGCAGTGCCCGGCCTGATGAAGGTTGCTAATGAACTCGGTGGCCAGATTAACGGCGAGCTCGGCGGCAATAACATTGGCGGCTAATATTCGCTTTGCGGCTAAAAGGCTCGTCCGAGTAATCGGGCGGGTCTTTTTTTATTGAAAGAAGGTGAGCAACATTAACTCTCTTATAAAATGTAAACCCGTAAAAGGAAAGAAAGCCGTTAAGCGTTCCATGGCCGCTGTTATTCTTGCATTTGCAATGACCGGATGCATTGCGCTTTCTGCGGTTTCTGACCTTGTCAGTAACTTCCTCAGTCTGGTTGTCATGGTCATCGCACGTATTATCTTGCAGTTTTGTGACCTTATTATGAATCCGCTGCTCGAAATTACGCAGATGACGACAGAAGAAGTCGCCCATTATATTCCTGGCTTTGCAATGAGTGGGAACGGCATTGGGGGCTATTTTTCACAAGCCATAATGGTAATTTCGACAACAATCGCCGGAGCACTGATTGCCGTTCGTATCATCTCGTATTTGATGGAAACTGCAGACGGCGCAAGGACCGAAAGCGTACCAAAACTGATTTGGAACGCTGTCTTTGGCATGGTTCTTACTCTTACAGGCAGTCACTTCCTTCAGTTGATGTTCGATGAAATCATTTCGCCTCTGACAACGGCGTTAAGTGAAGGCGTTACAGGTGGCGGATTGGGGGAGTTTTCGTTTGAAGACTCTGGCATGAAAATTATTGGCCAGACTGAATCTGGCGATGCGGCTGGAACAATAGTTGCATGGATGGGAGGTTTCTCGATTGTCGAAGGTGCTTCTCTGGTTGTCAGCGTTGTGTTTCTGTTTTTGATTTGGTGGAACCTGATTAAGTTGGTACTTGAATGTGCGGAACGATACATCATTTGCGTCTTCACTATTTTGCTTTCGCCTCTGGCATTTGCCACGGCAACTAACGAAAGAACAAAAGATACGGCAGTCAACTGGATGCAGATGTTCTGGTCACAATGCGTTTTGCTGATTCTGAACATTTGGGTCGTTGGTATTGCACGAACGGCATTGAACATCGGATTGGTCGGCGCATCTGTTGAAAGCGTCGTGAAATGGGGCCTTGTCACATACGCATACCTCAAAATCGCACAAAAGCTAGACGATATGCTTGCAAAAGCCGGATTCCGCATCACAAGCACAACAGGTCTTGACCCGATGAGTGAAGCGGCTGGCGCTTTCCGAATTATTGCGGGTGCCGCGCATGATGCTCTTGATTTGGCAGGCAGCGTTGCTGGCCACGGCCGTGCAGCTGCTGATGCCATTGGAAATGTTGTAGGCGGCGCGGGCAGTAATAGCAAGCCAATTGCTGCAGGCGTGGCAGCAGCTGCAGGTGCCAATGGCGCAGCAACTGGAGCTGCAAGCAATTTGGACAAATACGGCAAGGTCAGCTTTGGTGACAAAGAAAAGGCCGACCGCTTTGTACGTGGGACAAACGCTGAGCGTAGCGATATGTACAAAAACCCTGGCGAGACCTTCAACTCCAATTCGAATCGTCAGGCCATGGCAAACGCTCTGGATGAGCTTGGGTTTGATGGTGGCAAGGTGTCTCAGGGTACGGTTGAAGACCTGGCTCCCGATAACGCCATTAAAGGCGCTGTCAATGGTAAGGTCACTTACCGCGATGAGAATGGCAAAATTACAGGCGTTTCCGGATTCCGTTATTCGAGTGATGAATCTGGCACGATTGCAACCAAGACTTCCGACCTGGCTATCAGTCCGGATGGGCAGAGTGCAATCCTTACTACGGATAAAGGTAAGTTCCGTCTTGAAAACACCGGACGCACTGCGGCAAATGGCTCTCAGGAATGGACAGCTACCCGCATGACGGACGGGAAGGGGAGAAGCCTTGGCGACGTTATCCCAAATACAAAGAATTCTACATCTTTCAGCGTTCCCGCTGGTCAGCTGAACAAGTATGGCGCAGATGGCGCGGCTGCAATTGCCGCAAGGTCTGCAATGGAAAGCAAGAATCTGGATTACCTTACTCGTATTACCGATTCTGCGCTTAGCAAACACGACCAGGAACAGGCGGCTGCTGTTACCCGAGATGCCAAACAGGCTGAAGCACAAAAGCAATTTGATACTGCCAAAGGAAACTATTCCGGTCGGTTCCAGATGTCCAACGAGCAGCGTGCCGCAGAAATGCGCAACCCGGATTCTGCTGTTGATTACAATTCTTCGGAATCTTTGGCCGCAATGCAAGATACGCTTGCAAACGCTGACCCTGAGCTGGCAGAGCAGTTTGCTAAAGGTGCGAAAGTCACCGGTATTGACATGGCCATGGGCCGTGACGATATGCCTGATGGTGCTTTGACTGTTACGGTCAGCGATGGCAACACTACCGATACTTACATGGTATCGAACCCGAAGGGCAGCCTGACAGACGAAGAAGCTGCCCAGGTTATTGCATCTGGACGGTTGCCGAAGGGTACTGCTGAAGGCACTGGTGCCTCTGAAAACGTTACTGGCGATGCCGGTAACGCGACCATGGTTGATGGTGATGCAACCGCTAAGGAAACTGATGCAACCGCACCCGACGAAAATGGCCAGATTGCATATAACTCTTTGGCTGACGATGATTCCGGACAGGAAGTTACTGGTGCCGAGGTCGGCGATACGGTTGGCATGACACCGGAGGCTTTCGAGGCCACACATACGCCCGTGGCCGCAATGGATGAACCAGAACCTGAAGCCACTTCTTTCTGGGGACGTGTTGCATCGGTGTTCTCTGGCCACCATGGCAACAGCGAAAGTTCTGAACCTGGCGTTGTGAATCCCGATACCGTAGCACAGGGTGGAACTACAGACGCTGTGCCTACTGGCAGTGGCGTACCGACACCGCAGACGGCTACGGCAACTACTACTGCTACAGGAGCAACTGGCTCTGCAAATGCTGCTAATACTGCACATGGTACGACAATCAATACCAATGGTGTTGATAATGCGGCTGCTGGCAATGCGGAATCTCGCACTCCTGGCGCAAACAACGTGAATGTGGTTAATCCTGACGCTGTTACCAATGGCTCTGGTTCTGTTAAACCTGCATCTACACCTGCGGGCGCACCTGTCGCAAATGGTACGGCTACAAGCAAACCGATTAACGCTGCAAATGTAACTGTTACGGGAGCATCTGCATCTGGCAACGCATCTGGTACAAGTACGAACGTGCCGCAAGCAAAGTCTGGCAATAGCACGCCTACAAACGCAACCGTTGAGGATTCCGCAACGCCTCTGGTACACGATGGCAATACACCTATCAGCGGTGGTGGTACTGCCACAAACAAGGGCGCTGGTCCTGCTATTACGCCCACGCCTGAAGCCACATCTGGCGGCAGTAGTGGTATGACGGAAGGAAAAGGCACTGAACCCACGGTTGCTCCTACACCTGAAACTACATCTATTGTTGGCAGCCCTGCGGGCAAGAATGGCGCTGCTCCTGAACAGGGAATTAGCACCGTTCCTGCTGGCGGCAATGGAGCTGCTCCCGCGACTACACCCACGCCTGAAACTGCACCTACAGCAAAGGGTCAGGACAATGTCCCGTCTGCAAATGTCAATACTGTTGGTGAAGACAATACTGCTCCTGCTGGCACTGCCGGTACTACAGCAACGAAGGCAACCGCACCTGTACTCAGCAATGCTGGTACATTGCCCACTGAACCTACCACTTCTGGCAGTGAAACTGCTGTCGCTCCTGGCACTCAGGCACAGAATGTATCCGCTAAACCAGCTCCGGGTTCTGAGCCTCAGAGCGAGAGCGAAATCTCTGCTGGTGGCAACGGCGCGACTGGAGAAGGTAATACAGTCGTTATTGCTTCTCCCGCTCAGGGTGGTAATGTACCTCAGACTAAGGATGCAGCTCCTTCTGGACATGTCGAAATGGAAACCTCTGCTGACAGCAGCGTAACTTCTACCGTTACTCAGTCTGCTGGTGAAGACAGCGTTACCAATAGCAGCGCGGCTCAAACCGAGACTGTTGTGGATGGCACTGGTACTTTCAGTGAAAGCTCCGTTGGGTCTGCGATGCAGTCTGCTACCGACAAGACCGTCACCGAAGAAGGCCCTGCACCTACAACTACACCGGTAAGCCCCGACAGCAGCGATTTCGCAGCAAATGATTCTACCGTTTCCGTCGAGTCTCCCACTGGTAGTGCTCCCAGCGAAGAATTTGCTGGTCCTGCAGAGCAGACTACGAGTTACGGTTCTGCTGATGCGGAATTCGGCGGCTCGAATACGCCTTCCGACATCGGCGTCGTCAATGAAAACGCTGGGTCTACTGATTCCGAGACTCAGTTCGCGAATGACAGCTCTGCTGCGGTTCAGACTCATACACCCGCTAGTCAGGCTGACAATGCTGCTACAAATGACAATGTGTCTGATGACGCTTCTGTCGATTACGCTGAACCTCCTGCTAACGCAGATAACGCTTCTGGCGGCAGTGCTGCGCCTGTTGTACAACATACGGACAATGAACCGGCTGTCGGAGAATCCGATGATTCGGATACATCTTCTGGCTATGTCGGCGGCACTGAGGATGTTGGCTCTGCTGATGTGGATGCTTCGCCCATGGATGGTGACTCTGCTACAGTGGAAACTCAGGCACCTGCAAGTTACGCTGATAGAACGGTCGATACTGATGACGAAGCGGCAGGCAATGCTGGCCCTGACTATGCTGAACCTCCTGCTGACGCTGGCGGCGCTTCCAATGATGTTGCTGCACCCTCTGCACAACGCACTGACAGCGACGATGTTTCCGGTGAAGGCAATACGGGCTTCGCTGGAGGTAATGGCGGTGGCGACAATTACAGCTCCGATGAAGAAACTGCACCCACTGCCCAAGGCGTAAAGGCTCCCGCCGATGAAGATGATTCTGGTATCGGTGAACCCCCTGCAAAGGGAGAAAGCTCTTCCAACGTTGGTGCTGTTGCTGGTCACGCGGCACCTTCTGCTGACGGTGATGGCGATGATTTCGACGATAACGATGTCGGCTCTGCCTCGTTTGGCGGCAGCAACGGTAGCTCTCACGACGAGAATCCCGGCTCCGATGCTTCTTCGGGCAGCGGAGAGGAAACTTCCAATGACGATGCTACTGCTCCCACAGTTCAGCATCAGAATGTTGGCAATAATTCTCACAACGATGGCAGTTCGTCCGACGATAACGGCGGTACTACCGTAAGCGCACCTTCCACACCTGCGCCTGAAATTCAAGGTGGTGATGCAGTGAGCTCCGAAAGTGCTGGCTCCGACAATGATGGCTCTGCTGGTCAGACCGCGCCAGCCGCCTCTGTTACTGAAAATACTGCTCCTGCAAAGGCAACTTCCAAGGCGACGGCAGAAGCATCCAGAGCGGAAGATAATCCCGCCCCTGCCGCACAAAACTTCAATCATGGCGGTGTTGGCGAAGATACTGGTGACTCTGGTGATGCCGATGGCTCCGCAGCTCGTAAACAGCCTGCCGAAAAACCTCCTGTGGATGGAACTCAGTTCTATGCTGATACATCTCGCAGTAATTCCTTTACCGAAGCCGGTACATTCAGCGATAATGCCGGTGTATCCAGTGCCGAACCCAATACATCTGGAGCTTCTAATGGACCTGAAATCAGGCCCTTGAGTCATTTGTCTATCAAAGCATTCAATGATACGAATGGCTTTGTTGAGAGTGATGGCATTGGCCGTATTCAGGTCACCCGCGTTAGTGTAGACCCCGATACGGGCATTACACAGTGGCGTATCATGCAAAAGCTCGATGCTGATGGCAACGTTCCTGAGACCCCGGATGTGATGAATATCGAACGGAGTGCTAAGTACAACAAGCAGACCCGCCGGTATGAGCCCGAAACGTTTGAAAGCATTGCCCGCCAGCTTGGCAAGGTGGATGACTACGAGAGTGTTGGACCTGACACGGATGAGTCTTACAAACGGCGTAATCGAAACTCCAGTCAGGATAGAACCCAATCTGCTGCTCGTTCTAATTCCCAGCCTCAGCAGAAAAACGCTTATGAAGGAAAATCGTTCCGTGAAAGCAACTCTCGAAATGAGCGGAACAACAGGTTCCAGCAAATGATGCAAGGGAATAAGAATCGCAACGGTTCGAAAAACAAAAAGGATAAGCCGTCCAAGTAATTCTTGGACGATACCCTTTTCCCGACTTTCGAAAGAAAGCCGGGTGTCTCACGAAAAAGCCAGCACCTCCACGGGGTGTGAGATGGAAATGTGCAGAATCTTCTACACAGCTGAGACTGGCTTGATTAAGGAAGGAGTGGTGTAAATTGAGTAATTTAACCAATGAAGCGGTCAATGACGCAAAACAGGGAGCTAAAGCAGTTTCCTCAACAGTACATGCTGTAAAACAAGGCGTTAAGGATGCTAAGGTCATTGGTAAAGCGGCGGGACAAGCAGCAGCAGGCGATTTTGCCGGTGCTGCTGCCACCATGGTTTCGCATCCAGAGACACTGATTAAAGTTATCGCAGTAGTTATTGTTATTGCGCTTATTCCGGTTCTTTTGCTGCTTTTTGGATTTATGTTTATTACTCAAATTCCAGGCACAATTGCAGAAACAACAATGAGTGCGTTGGGAGAAACCGTTGACGAAGTTGTACTTGAATGGGAGGATTTCAAAGCCCAGCTATCCAATGGCATTGATGACTTTTTGACCTGGATTACAACAGGTGAAAAAGGTGATGCATCACAAGCATATCAGGATGATATTGCGATTGCTTCGGATGAAATCTTCCAATCCTACATGGGAACATCAAATGTTATTGTTGCGGTTCTGAATAATTACTTCAGAGATGCGTACGACAAATATTCGGAAGACATGAGGTCAAGAGCCCAGGAAGAGGTTGATAAAGCCAAAGACGCTGCTATTGCGAATGGCGTTACGATGGATAATATTTCTTACACCATTCACAAAGACTTGTACGATGGTAAAAATTATCTTAACTGGACATTCTACATTATGGCCGGAGATAGTTATGCGGCACGTACGGAGGATGGGCTCCATTTCCGGGTCCCTAAGATGGTGAAAGCAGCCCAAGAGCTTGTCGGAGACAAAGTCTGGAAAACGGAAGCCACAACAACTACAACTTATGGCAAAAAGACCGTCACCAAAATGGAGCCTAAAATGGATGAAGACGGAAATCCGGTTTTTGATGAAGATGGAACAATCGTGATGGAGCGCGTAAGTGAAGTAGTAAAGACCGCAACCATCACATGTACCTACAAAGTTTCCCCCACGGAAGCAGCTAAGAAGGAAATTATGGAATACTACAATGTTCCGCAAGATGAGGACACGGTTGAAAGTGATACTTCCGAAGCCGACCTTTTTGATGAAGAAGCTGCGACAATGCGGCAGCTGTATAATGCCGCTGAAGCAGATTTCGAAGGGGATTCTTCGTTGGATATCGGGGCTGGTGATAGCACTGGTGGCGCTGGTACTGGCACAGTCATCAGCGGTTCTATCAAACAAATGATTGAACAGTTCTACGCCACCCATTTCGACGAACTGTTTGAGTGCCCGGCTTCGGGCCTTCTTCCTGGACCGTGGAGCGGCTGGAAGGCTAAGGTAACTTCCAGCTGGCAATCGCCTCGTGGCGATACGAAGCACAACGGCACTGATATTGTTCCCCCTCATTCGATATATCCAATGAGTGCGCCGTTTAAGGGTATCATTGTTGGTAAACAGGATGGTTATTCAAACGGTGTGCTTGTTACAAAAGGGAATGGTCAACGCGGTAACATGCTGATGATTTATTACGGGGAACGCGGTGGCGTAGTTCCGGGCGAAAAGAATGGCGTTTTCATTCTGTATCAGCATTTGAGCCCGGGCCTTTCGTACAATGTTGATGATACAATTTCTGCTGGCGCAAAAATCGCTACTACCGGCTACAGTGGCTATTGTCTTAGTAGTCATGGTGGAACGGGTGAACACTTGCACCTTGAACTTTATTACGGCGAAACCCAAAAAGACCCTGAAATTGAAATGAGCAACTAACCAAAGAAAGGAGTAAGGCCCCACCTGAGATAAAAGTGGGGCCGCTTTTATTATGGACAACTTTATGAAAAGCGCCGCCATTTTGGGCGCTTGCCTTTGCTGTCTGACTGCTTGTAAAGGCAACAGCGGAAACGGCAGCACAAATGCTACCAGTTCCACTGCACCAACCCCGTCCATTCAAAGCACGCCTGAACCGTCTTCGAATCCCGATATTGGCGGTGAAGTGGATACATCAGGCGGCACCCAAATGAAAGACGGTGAAATCGTTCTAACCAAGCTTAATGTCAAAAACCCGAACAACCTCGATTGCAACGGATACAAGGAAGTGAAAATGGGCGATGGCTCTCCTTTATATAAGGAGAAGGCTCAGGTGATAGAAAGCATGGGCTTGATTCCGTATACGGATGATAACGGAAACGGCCTTGAGATTTTCAGCGGCCATACCGTGTATCTGCGTCCAAACCCGGAACATATGGAGCCGGAGGAACCCCCCGTGCTTGATGATGAAACTTTGGGAGATGAGACTGTAGATGGGACGGAGACTTCCTCCGATGATTCCGCATCAAGTGAAGAATCTGATGACACGGTTTTGGGAGTTGACGAGAAGGATATCGTTTCGGAATCCGGACATTTTGATGCTGATGGGAACTTTGTCGTCGATAGAGTGAGCACGACCGCATATGACGACTCGAATGGCTATAGCGTTGACGATGAATACTTGAAGTGCATTGTTTCCGGCGAGGAAGTCTATGAGCTTGACAAGGATTCGCTTGCCATCGATTATCCGACAGATTTCTCACAGCTTCGAAAAGAAGGTTCTTGCGAGCGGCTTTACATCTTCAATTCTCAGGAAGAATACGACCAGGCAATCAAGAATCGAGAAGATGGTCAGGCTATCCTGAAAGGCGAAAAGACCGCTCCCACGAAATGCGTTATCTTGAACGGCTCTTTGGTTCCGGGCATGCACTTCTCCATCAACAGCGATGGCCGCCTGTGCGTTTCGGTTCGAGCATTGGCCGAGGCTTACGACAGCAATACGCAATATGCAGAGGACGCGGGTCTTCTCTATGTGCCCATCACTTATGGGCATTGGGAATATGTTCCATCCGCAAGAGCTTTGACCAAAGCAAGTGAATATTTTGAAATTCATGGCGATAAGAAAACTTTCAAATACACGTCGCGCAATACATCGGATGCCTGGACCGATACGATGGCATTGGCGCAAGACAATACATTTACAATGCCGATTGAGGATGTTTCGAGAATCTTCGGCTGGGAATTCTGGTACAACGACAATATTTTGAAGATTGTAACGGATTCTCTTGACGATACAAACCCTGATAATTTTATTCTACAGGAAGTAGATACGACCGTTACAGAAGGAAAAGTTGAGGACTTGGATACTTCCGACAGCGAAGAAGAAACCGAAAACACTGACAGTGAGGTGGACAACCAGTGACCAAATGGAACGAATTCAAAACGAAAATTTTGATGCTGTCAAAGGGTGAAAAGCTCGTACTTTTGTTCTGCTTTTCCTTTCTTATCAGTCTTTTCCCGGCAGGATGTATTGCAAAAGTCTTTGTCGGGGAATGGGATGCGGGGGTTTTGCGGGGCTTTGTGCTTGCCCTGACGACCGGTTACGGTATTGTGACGGCGCTTGTCTTTGCGTGCGCCATTACATTCGTTATTATCCGGTTTTCAGTCAATAACACAGACCTCAACGCGACCAAAGAAGTGGACGACCGTGGCGTTGCAACGTCTATGGCGGGCACATACGGCACAGCTCGTTGGATGAATGAAACGGAAGCCAAAAAAGTCTATGAGGTTGGTCCTGTCGAAAACGTAACGGGTACGATTCTTGGACAGTTCACGCAAGACGGTGAGGAAGTCATCGCGCTTCCTTTTGAACCTACCGGCAACCGAAACCTTATTCTTATCGGACCTCCGGGCTCCGGCAAGTCTTTCGGCTATGTCAGAACGGCTGTATTTCAGTCTATTGTACGCGGTGAATCAGTTGTGGTCACTGACCCGAAAGGCGAAATCCACAACGATATGCGTAAACTTTTGGAGTCCCGTGGCTATAAGGTCAAGGTCTTTAACCTTATCAATCTGGACCTTTCTAATGCGTGGGATTGTGTTCAAGAAATCTATGACCCGATTACTGGTAACATTGATGACCAGCGTGTGATTACCTTTTGTAAGACCGTTATTGCTAACACGGGAGGCGGTGCAAACAGTAAGGGTGACCCGTTCTGGGAAAGCTCGGAAGAAAACTTGTTCCGCGTTGCTGTTTCCTATTGTGCGTATATCCGTGAAAAGAGCTTGATTGAGATTTATGAGCGCCGTGCAAAAGAGCTTTTGACTCAGCTGCCGTATATCACTCAGGAAGATGAGCAATCTCTGATTGAGATTGTAAAGAATCCGGAATCCGCAATGGTGGATAGACGCCGGGTTGTCGAATACCTTGCTCATTCGTTCTACGGTGATGAGGAAGGGGACAGGAAGCTTTCTGAATGGGAAGAAGATGCTCCGACCTGTAACATCTCTGATATCTATGACGCTCTGCTTCACAACGACCTTGATAAGTGGGAAGCAAACTTCAAGTATGTACCGCTGAGCCATCCGGCCGCATCTGCATGGGCAGTGTTTAAGGGTATGGGTGAGCGCGTACAGCCCAACATTGTTGGCGGCTTGAATACTCGACTCCAGCTGTTCATGACCTACAAGGTTCGCCGCGTTATCAGTAACGATGACATTCGCCTGGCAAATCTTGGCGCGGAAAAAACCGCATTGTTCCTTATCATTTCCGATGATAACGCTTCTATGCAGCTGCTTTCCTCTCTGCTTTTGAGCTTCCTGTTCAAAGACCTGAAAGAAGCTTTCGATGCAGTTGGTGGTGAAGGACGCATCCCGGTCAACGTTGTTGCGGACGAGTTGGCAAACACTGGCGTCTGGCCGAACTTTGAAAAGACGATTGCTACTGCACGCTCTCGTAAGATTGCAGTTTCCCTCATTTTGCAGAGTTTGCCGCAGTTGACTCAGTTGTACGGCGAGGAAAACGCCGAAACTATCATCGGCTGCTGCAATACGATGCTGGTTCTGGGCTGTAATGATAAGTATACAGCCGAATATATTTCCGATAAGAGCGGCATTGTTACGATTCGCGCCAAGAGCGTCAGCGATACTCGTGCTTCCTCTGCCGGAAATCGCGGCGTGATGCAAGGGTATTCGCTCAGTGAAGGCGACGGCAAACGCAATCTTGTGAACCCTGATGAAGTTCAGCATTTGGACAAGGAACAGATTTTGATTATGACGAATGGCCAGAACATGTTGGAAGCCAAGCGCTTCGGATTTATTCATCATCCTCTGTTCAATGACCCGCATTTTGTCCCCACCAAATGGGCAGAACTTCCGAAAACCGCAGACCTTTATCCCAATGCCCGGAAACACGACGCAATTGAATCCCGTGAATCGTCGTTCGGTGATATCCAGCGCCAGAAAGAAATCAATACAGATATTACGCAGAAGCGTTCCGAAGAGCGCATGAAACCGCGTTTGTCCAAGAAAGATTTGCTGGCTACGGATGAACCTGCTCCCAAAAAGAAAAACGCATTCAAAAAATAAATAGTTTGTTCCTTAACCCCTGGTTACTGATTGTGTGACCGGGGTTTTTCTTTTTCCCTGATTCGCTCCATGCGGGTCAGGAACCACACAAATCGACAGCCTCCGCGCGGCGTGTGGTGGACAGTGCCCGAATCCTGCTACCGGGCAGCGACAAATGTCGATAATCTCATATTTCTTTTTTAACACAAAGGAGACAAATACCATGAACGAAAATGAAATGCTGAATCCCACTGCCGTTGAAACCAATGAAGCTGCTGTCGCTGCTGTACCTGAAGAAAATGTAAACGCCGCGCCGGTATCTGAACCGCAGGAAGCGAAAGAGGCTACCGAAGCAGCTCCCGCCGATGAGGGCGTTGACGAAGAAGTCAATGAGGTTCCTCGTGCGACTCGCCGCTTCAATGATGATGACTTGGCGATTGGGGCTTTCATTGATGACGGCAACGATATGCTGCATGTCGATATGCCCGAAGACCGCCGCGCTCGTGACCTGGCTGAGATGCGCCGCTGCGTTGCTGACAACAAGCATGGTCCTCGACGCTTCCTGCAGGGCAAGGTCTTTGGCGTTCGCCCGGTTCAGAATGGCAGCGCTGTCGTTGAAGTGAGCCGTGGCACGCTGCGCGTCATGATTCCGGCAGAGGACTTCTTCTACTTCAGTCTGATGAAGGGCATTGAGGAGAACGATGCGACTACCCGGCAGCGCCGTTATCTGCGTAAGGCAAAGCTGATGAATGGCGCTATCATCAACTTCTGCCCGTATATGGAAGCCAAGTCTGAGGATGGCGAGGTCGTATTCGCTGGCTCTCGTCAGGACGCTATGCAACTCCAGCGCAACCGTCACTTCTTTGGCCGCAATGCGGATGTTCAGAACGGCTCCCGCGCTATCGCTTCTATTCTGTCCAGCGGCCCGGATTACGTCATCGCTGAAGCTCTGGGCGTTGAGACCAGCATCGGTGCTGGTGCTCTGTCTGCTTACGAGTATATCGACGATGTGTCCAAGAAGTTCCATGTCGGTGAAGGCATTCCCGTGGTTATCGAAGACCTGAACGTGGATAACGAAAATGGCACTGTCAGCATGCGCATGAACCGCGCTATCCTGGAACGCCGCGCTAATCCCGCAATGAACATCCACAGCCTGGCTCGCAACGGCGCTTACGGTGCTACCGTGACTTCCGTTCAGGACAACTACTACCGCCTGATTGTGGATGTCGGCAACATTCAGGCTCGCGTTGCTCGTACCGCTTCCGATGAACTGCTGACTCGCGGTGACCGCGTGACGCTGCTTGTCTACGGTTACGACGATAAGCGCAACTACGTTTGGGGCGCTTGCCATAAGGCGTAACTGAAACCCGGCCACTTACTTTTTCTGGCGAGTGGCCGGATACCGCGCATTGTCATCAGCCTTCTCGCGGCGCGTGGTGAGCAACTGCAAAAATTGCAGGCCAATGATGACTCTTGTTAAAAATGAATTTATTAAGTGGTGACGAGGTGATTTTTTGTGAGTAGGTGTGCGAATATGCGGTCGGGAATGTTTCATACGACAATAAATGACACAGAAATTTTTGTTACGTGCAGTATAAATGGGCCATGCGTCAAACTGACGGTCTCTGCGTTCTTTGAAAGTGATTTATCTGATATGTGCAGTCAGATGCAGGCAATGAAAAGCGAGCCGGTTTTGCTTTCAATGGATGTCTATAAAAACGGTACAGTAGCAAACATCAGCGCTGTTGGATTATTGTCCAGAAAAGAAAAGGAAGACCAGAATATGCTGATGCAGCTATATCGTAATTGCTGCGCCGCAATGCTTGTATTGGCTCGGCAAAAGGGGGAAGAAGCATGAGTAAAGAAGAGCAGAAGCCAAATATTTATCAAATCCCCAAAAACTCGTTTGATACCGGGTATGTGTTGAACGGACAATTCAAAACTCGAAACTTCGTTGAAGGTATCATCCTGGCACTACCGTTCTTGGGAATTTTCATTTATGGATGGCATGATTTGGGATGGGATGTACAAAGTACCGTGGCCTATTGCGCAATACTCTGTGCTGCTGCTTTCCTTGGTGCAGCTCACGGTGTTGGCGGCGATAGCTTGTTTGAGTTTATTCAACGTGTTATCCGTTTCCGGCAAAGTCGCAGAATCTCAAAATACAATCCTCGTATCAAAACCGAACTTGAACCGGAATATCTGATTCATGACGGGCGGATGCTTCCGAAAGACAAGCTCAAGCAAATGCTTGGCACTGTAAAGGGAAAAGTCCTTGGTGAAGAGAACGGTCCTATCAGTTCCGATATTACAGATGAAGAGCTCAAGGTCTTCTACGATGATGACTATGGATTCCTGGAAAAACCGGATGCCCTCAAATCTAAAGCAGAACTCCGTGCTGAAGCAAAACAGCGTGCGAAAGAAGAGAAGGAATACATTAACTCTTTGCCCCGTTCTGAACGCAAGGCTGCCAGAGAAGAAATCAAGCGTAAGCGTGAGCAGGAAGAGGCTGAGAAGAAGGCAAAAGAAGCAGAGCGCGAACGCATTATTAACGAAGCTATCAAGAAGCGTCTGGATAAAGCCGAGCGTGTTAAGACCGCACAGTATTACGAGAAGTTCATGGACCCCGACAATGAGCAGGAAAATAACAAGCCGGAAGAGAATAACGCTGAACTAAATCCTCAGGCTGTAGAGTTCAAGCCCGTCACTGTAGGGCCGAGCAATAATGCGGTTCAGGATGATGTCGATATCTTTGACAGTGAAGAAAGCATCGACACCGATGAAGTAGAAGCGAATGTGCAAGCAGATGCGGATACAGAGCTGTTTGAGGACGGCACTGATACCGATATCCAAGCCCCGCAGATTGATGATGTAGTCTTTGACGATGAAACGGAAGTACTTGACGTCGATGAGGACTTGGATGACTTATCGGTTGATATCCAGGATACTCAGTCTGCACAGCCCGCAAAGCAGGGCAGGGGACAAGTCGTGAACAGCGATGACGATGTCAGCTTGGATGATGTAGACCTTTTCGATGACACCACGGCCAGCCGCACAGAGGAAAGACCTCAGAACGTCAAAACCTCTGGAAAGACGATGGGCTCGCAAAAGCAGCCGCAAACCACACAGAACAACAGCGATATTGATTATATGTCCTTGAATGACATTTCTATCTTTGATAGTGAGGAGTGAAGCCTATGTTTCGATTCAAAAATGTCGGAGAAATCCCCCACGGTGTTGTGGAACAGAGTATCGGTACAATCCCGCTGACGAAAAAGGAACGCGATGAAATCGCCAAAGAAGAGCGGCGGCGGATGAATCAAAAGCTGGAAGCTCAGAATGAGCGCTATCAAATCATTCGAAGCACACAGCGTATCATTCCTATTGAGGATATTTACGGCGGCATTGTTGTGACAAAGGACCATCGATATATCAAAATCATGGAATTTCGCCCTATCAACTTTGCCTATATGGACGCGGAAACTCAAAACCGTATTATTTCGCTTTTCTATCAAACGTTCAAAGCAACTCCCTGCAATATCCAGTTCAAAACCTTTTCTCGTAAAGCTGATGTCGAGAATTCAATCGCGACCGTGACGGACTATTACAAAGCAGAAAAGAATCCGAGTCGTAAACGAATGCTGCAGGCATACATCGGATTGCTTCGTAAGACGGCTTTGTCCGTTGGTATTACCCGTCGCTTCTTTGTGGTCGTAGAATTCCAGCGCACTATCAGCAACGATGGTTCTAAATTTGAAATGGTTGTGGCCGACTTGAATGCCGTTGCAGCAAACGTTCGCTCTCACATGGAACAGTGTGGTAATATCTTTATTCCTGCACTTGGTAACCCTGACGGAAACGAGGACGCAGGTCTACACCAGCTTTTTTACCAGCTCTTGAACCGTAGAAAAAGCGAGACCATCACGTTCAAGCAGCACATGGACCCCATTGTGGACCGTTATTTTGAAGCCGAAAAGAATGGCGTTAAGACGTCTTTGCAGGCAACGGAACTGATTGCTCCGGACTGGATTGACTTTACGCATCACGATTACATTGTCATTGATGGCAAGTTTTATACTTTCGCTTACATTCCCTCGAACGGGTTCAGCCAGCGTGTTTATGCGGGCTGGGTGGCTACGTTCGTAAATGCTGGTGAAGGCATTGACGTCGATATGTTCTTTGAGCACATGTCCCGTGAAGCTGTCTTCAATAAAATCAGTACACAGCTTCGTCTGAGCCGTGCAAACGCCATGGACAGTCACGATACTGACTCTGACTATCAGGCGCGTATGGAAAAAATTTCGTCCAGTGAATATATGCTGCGCGGCCTTTCCAGCGGCGAAGAGTTCTATTACCTGTCAATGCTCATCACTATCGTGGCAGATACAAAGAAGGAACTCGATTATAAGTTCGATGCTTTGAAAAAGCGTATCGAAGGTCAAAGTATGAAGATTCGCCGCGCGGATTTCATGATGGAAGAATGCTTCGATTCCTGCCTGCTTCCTCTTGCGAAAA
>OHFG01000734.1_pt1 | contig 20359 bp, 12 predicted proteins | sample 1567411 | NCBI WGS metagenome assembly OHFG01 (sample SAMEA3879563, study PRJEB24766) | human gut metagenome | biome: human-associated habitat; feature: feces | place: USA | collected 1985/1987
GCATGTCCGATTCGTCGATCACGTCGTCGTGGATGAGCGAGGCCACGTGGATCATCTCGACCAACGTGGCTGCGAGCAACGTGCGCAGCCCGCCGCTGCGCTGCCCCGCCGGAGCGTTGAGCGCCGCAGACAGCAGCACCGTCATCGGACGAATCCCCTTGCCCCGCGCCGAGAGCGCATAATCGAGCATCTCGGAGAGCAACGTGCCGTCCGCCGTGAATTTCTGCCGGATGAACTGCTCGAAGGCCTCCAGATCGCCCTCGACCGGCTTGCGGATCATATCGAGTGTTACCATAACCGAACTTTATGTTTACGTCGAAAAAAGTTTTGCCGAATACAGACCGATCGTTTTCCCCGCCGGAATACAACCGTCCCGAGCCTGGGATCAATCCGTGCAAAGGTAGTGATTTTTCGCTGAGTCGGGGAGGAAACTCAATGTTTTTTCGTACCTTTGGCAATCGACAAAAACATTCCAGATGACCCGCTTCAAAGAGATTCTCCCGAAAGTGCTGCCGACGGGCGCGGCCCTGCTGCTTTTCTTCATCGTCAGCGCCCTCTATTTCGCCCCCCAGTTTCGCGGCGAAGTGCTGCCGCAGCACGACGTGCAGCAATACGAAGGCATGGCCAAGGAGATCTGGGACAACCGTGCCCAAACGGGCGAAGATCCCCAGTGGGCGGGGCGGATGTTCGGCGGCATGCCCGCCTACCTGATCAACGTGGCCTACCCGGCACAACTGGTCAAAAACACGGCAGGACAGATCGTTAAAATTATAAACACCCCTGCAGCCTTCGTCTTCTTCGCCATGGTTTCCATGTGGCTGATGCTCCTGATCGTCGGGGTGAATCCCTGGGTCGGCATCATTCCGTCGCTCATGTACGGCCTTTCGACCTACTTTTTCCTCATCATCGGTGCGGGTCACGTGACCAAAATGTGGGCACTGGTATATGCCCCCCTGATGATGGGCGGCGCATGGCTTACGCTGCGGAGCAACATGTGGCTCGGCGGAGCGCTCACGGCCCTTTTCGCCTCGCTCGAAATCGGCGCCAACCATCCGCAGATCACCTACTATTTCCTGCTGGCCATGGCCGCGCTGTGGATCAGCGAAGGAATTGTCGCCTTCCGAAAAAAGCACCTGCCTTCGTTCGCCCGCCGTACGGCGGTACTGCTAGGCGCAGGCATTCTGGCCGTCGGCTCGAACTTCGCGCCTCTGTGGTACACGATGCACCACTCGAAGCAGACCATCCGCGGAGGTTCGGAACTCGCCGCCGGCGAGGAAACCTCCCAGGAAGGGTTGGCACTCGATTACGCTACGGCGTGGAGCTACGGACGCGCCGAGAGCTGGAACCTGCTGATCCCCGACTTCATGGGCGGCGATTCGGGTCGGGCGTTCACCCGCGACGGCGAAATGGCCAAAGCCCTTAAACCATACGGTCTGGAAAGTTTTGCGGAACAGTTACCGGCCTACTGGGGCGAGCAGCCCTACACTGCCGGACCGACCTACTTAGGAGCCGCCGCCCTGTTCCTGGCTCTGCTGGGACTCCTGCTGGCATCGGGACGCAACAAGTGGTGGATCGCAGCCGTCAGTCTGCTGACGCTTTTGCTGGCCTGGGGACATAATTTCATGGGATTCACCGAATTCGCCTTCAAATACCTGCCCGGCTACAACAAGTTCCGCACCGTATCGATGGCCCTCGTGGTGGTCGAATGGACGGTTCCCCTGCTCGCGGCGTTGGCTCTGATGCCCCTCTGGCGGGGAGAAGTGCCGCGTCGAAAACTCCTGCGGGCCCTCGCCTGGGCCGGAGGCATCACGGGCGGTTTCTGCCTGCTCTTCGCCGTGGCCGGCAGCGCGATCTTCGACTTCGGCCGGACGGAAGCCGCCGATTTCATGAGCCGCCAATACTACCAGATGTTCCAAGCCGCAGGTATGCAGGAAGCCATCGCACAGGGCGCTCCCGAAGAATTGGGAGAGGTGACGGCCGACGCGATGGCCGCCGACCGGGCCGCGATCATGCGCTCCGACGCCTGGCGTTCGCTGCTGATGATCGCCCTCGCGGCGGGCAGCGTGCTGCTCTTCGCCCTGGGACGGATCAGACGGGGCTGGCTCATAGCGCTGCTCGGCGTGATCGTTCTGATCGACCTGGTGCCGGTCAACCTGCGCTACCTGCCTCAAAGCCGCTTCGTCGCCGCACGACGCCAACAGATACAGCCTACGGAAGCCGACCGCGCGATCCTGCGCGACCCGGAACCCGGATTCCGGGTGCTGAACCTCACGGTCAGCCCCTTCAACGATGCTACGACCTCCTACTTCCACCGTTCGGTGGGCGGCTATCACGGCGCCAAGCTGGCTCGCTACCAGGACCTGATCGAGCGTTATCTTACGTCGATGGACGAGAGCGTACTCGACATGCTCAACACGCGTTACCTCATCCGCTTCGACCCGGCGGGACAGCCCGTCGCCGAATTGCGGACCACGGCCAACGGCCCGGCCTGGTTCGTGCAGGAGGTCGTCGATGCCGCCACTCCCGAAGAGGAGATCGACGCCCTGGGGCGCATCGACACCAAAACGGCGGCCGTCATCAACACCCGAGAGTTCGAGATCCGCCCCCTGATCGGCGGCGAAGGGGAAATCCGCCTGGAGGAGTACCGCCCCAATTATCTCCGGTACGAATACACGGCCACTGCGCCCGGCACGGCGATCTTCTCGGAGATCTACTACAAGGACGGCTGGACAGCCTATATCGACGGCATCGAAACCCCATATTTCCGAGCCGATTACCTGTTGCGGGGAATGGAGCTCCCGGCCGGTACGCACACGGTCGAATGGCGGTTCCGCGCTCCCGGATGGAACACCGTCGAAGGCGTGACGCTCGTCGCGTCGCTCACGATTCTCGCAGGCATCATTGCAACCGTTATACTCGTTTTACGCCATGAAAGACGACAAAAGACTCAAGCGTAGGGTACGCAACTCCTACATCGTTTCGAACATCAGCATCGCCCTGGTGCTCTTCCTGCTGGGATCGGTGGGATACCTGATGACGGCCGCCATGCAGGTTGCCCGCACGTTGCAGGAGAGCGTCACCGTCACCGTCGAGCTCCGCAACGGAGCGGACGAAGGACAAAAAGAATCGCTCCGCAAACGGTTCGAAGCCAACGAGCTGGTGAGCCATGTGGAATACAGCTCCAAAGACGATAAACTGAACGACGCCTATTTCCGGCAGATGTTCGAACAGGAGTTCGAGGCGATCCTCGAAGAGAATCCGCTGCTCGACTCGTTCGAATTGACCCTGTCAGCCGATTCGGCGGACCCGGACAAGCTCGAAACCTTCATCGCCCAAATTGCCGAACTCGACGGCGTGGACCGGGTTTCCTATCCGGCACAGACCGTCGAGCGGCTGCATGCCACGATCGCGAAGATCCGGCTGGTGCTGCTACTCTTCGGCGGAGCCCTGCTCGTCATCTCGCTCATCCTGCTGAACAACACGATCCGGCTGGCGATCTTCTCGAAACGCTACCTGATTAACACGATGAAGCTCGTAGGGGCAACCAAATGGTTCATCATGCGACCGTTCCTGGGCAGCAGCATCACACAAGGCATTCTGTCGGGAATCATCGCCTCGGCACTCTTCCTGACGGCCGTTTACGGACTGAACGAGGCGGTTCCGGAACTGATGTCGCTGGCCGAAACCATGAAAATCGGAATCATCGTGGGCGGCATGGTATTGGGCGGCATCCTGATCTCGCTCTGCTTCACGTTCTTCGCCGTCAACAAGTTCGTCAACATGAAATCCAACAAGATCTATCTCTACTAAAAATCCCCGTACCATGAAAAAATTCAAGGAGATCAACGATAAAAACGATCCGAAGATGCCGCTCTCGCTCAAAAATTACATCCTGTTGCTCGCCGGACTGATCGTCATCATTCTGGGCTTCGTCCTGATGGCCGGCGGCGGCAGCGACTCGCCCGACGAGTTCAACTACGCCATGTTTTCCTGGCGCCGCATCACGCTCGCCCCGATCCTGGTGATCGGCGGCTTCATCTTCGAAATTTACGCCATTCTCAAACGATTCTGAATCCGGACTTCTCCGACCGCCGGAAGCCGGGTTGAAACCCGCGCATCCCCCGATACCGAAATATCCCCGAGAACTGTAAAATGGAAACCATTCAAGCTATCATCCTGGGCATCGTCCAGGGCCTGACCGAATTCCTGCCCGTATCGAGCAGCGGCCACCTGCAGCTGGCCAAAGAACTGCTGGGCGTCGATCCCGAAGTGGGAGGACTCACCTTCGATCTCACGCTGCACGCCGCGACGGTCCTGAGCACGATCGTCGTGCTCTGGAGCGAAATCAAACGCTTGGTCGTGGGACTCTTCTCCAAACGATTCAACGCGGAACAGGCCTACGTGCTGAAGATCATCCTTTCGATGATCCCGGTGGTCATCGTGGGCTTCACGCTGGAGCCTTTCCTCCAGTCGCTGGTCGAGGATCTTCCCAACCACGGGATCCTGCTGCTGGTCGGAGCGATGCTGCTGGTCACGGCCATACTGCTGACTTTCGCCTACTACGCCAAACCCCGCCACAAGGAGACCATCTCCTACCGCGACGCCTTCATCATCGGTCTGGCGCAGGCGGTCGCCACACTGCCGGGTCTGTCGCGCTCGGGCACGACGATCGCCACGGGACTGATTCTGGGCAACCGCAAGGAGAGCGTGGCCCAATTCTCCTTCCTGATGGTGCTGGCACCGATCCTGGGCAAGATGGTTCTCGACCTGATGAGCGGAGAACTGGCCGCCCAAAGCATCGGGACCGCACCCCTGCTCGCCGGATTCGCTGCTGCGTTCGTAGTCGGCTGTCTGGCCTGCAAATTCATGATAAACATCGTTAAACGGGGAAAACTCAACTGGTTCGCCATCTACTGTACGCTGGTCGGAGGGCTGGCCATCATCCGCTATTTCGTGATCCAATAATCCGCACATGACGCAACAATCCGAACTGAACCTACAGGGAATCGACTTCGAAGAGGGCTACATCGCCGTCATCGACAAACCGCTGGAGTGGACCTCCTCGGACGTAGTCCGCAAAATCAAGTTCGCCCTGCGCAGGGCCGGTTACCCGAAAATCAAAGTCGGCCACGCCGGGACGCTCGACCCGCTCGCAACGGGCATCCTGCTGGTCTGCATCGGCAAGGCGACCAAAATGGCGGACGCCCTGCAAGCCGAGGAGAAAGAGTACGTCGCCGACCTGATGCTGGGAGCCACGACCCCCAGCTTCGACCTCGAACACCCCATCGACAAGACCTATCCCTTCGAACATATCACGCGCGAAGCGGTCGAGGAGGTGCTCCGCTCGCTCACCGGCGAACGGCTGCAAACCCCGCCCCTCTATTCGGCCAAGAAGGTCGAAGGCGTCCGGGCCTACGAGCTGGCCCGCGCGGGCGAAGAGGTGGAACTGCGCAAAGCGCTCATCAACATCTACGAAATGGAGCTCATGGAATACGACCTGCCCCGCATCCGCATCCGGGTCCGGTGCAGCAAGGGGACCTACATCCGTTCGCTGGCCGGAGAGATCGGCCAGGCGCTCGGCAGCGGTGCGCACCTCACCTCGCTCTGCCGCACCCGCAGCGGAGGTTTTCGGCTCGATGCGGCGCACGAATTGAACTTTTTTCTCGAAAAACTGCAAAAAGCTGAAACAAAATAACTTATTTTTCGTATAGATAAATTGACGGTTTATCTTGCTCCGTACCCGCAAAACTGCCTGCAGCGCTGCCCACGGACCGAAAAAATGTTCGCAAATACTTTTAGCCATGAAACTATCGCAATACGGTTACGACTTCTCCGCCGACCTGCTGGCGAAATACCCGGCCGAAAACCGGGACGAATCCCGCCTGATGGTGGTCAATCGTGCCAAGGGCACCATCGAACACCGCATTTTCAAGGAGATCATCGAATACTTCGACGAAAAGGACCTCTTCATCTTCAACGACACGAAGGTTTTCCCCGCCCGTCTGTACGGCAACAAGGAGAAAACGGGCGCCGAGATCGAAATCTTCCTGCTGCGCGAACTCAACCGCGAGTTGCGCCTGTGGGACGTACTGGTGGATCCGGCCCGCAAAATCCGCATCGGCAACAAGCTTTACTTCAGCGACGACGACCTGCTGGTAGCCGAGGTGATCGACAATACCACTTCACGGGGCCGCACGCTCCGGTTCCTGTTCGACGGGTCCTACGAAGAGTTCAAAGAAACCCTCTTCAAACTGGGCGAAACCCCGCTGCCCAAGTGGGTGCGCGAAAAGGTCGAGCCGGAAGACGCCGAGCGCTACCAGACCATTTTCGCCAGCAAAGAGGGCGCCGTAGCCGCCCCGACGGCCGGCATGCATTTCTCCAAGCATCTGTTCAAACGTATGGAGATCAAGGGGATCGAAAAGGCGTTCATCACGCTCCACGTCGGCCTGGGCAACTTCCGCACGGTCGATGTCGAAGACCTCTCGAAGCACAAGATGGACTCCGAACAGTTCTTCGTGGACGAACCCACGGCCGAAACGGTAAACAAGACCAAACGCGAAGGACATAAGATCGTTTCGATCGGCACGACGGTCATGCGAACGCTCGAAACGGCCGTTTCGACCGGCGGCATGATCAAGCCGATGGAGGGCTGGACCAACAAGTTCATCTTCGCCCCGTACGAATTTTCGGTGGCCGATGCCATGGTGACCAACTTCCAGCTTCCCTACTCGACCCAACTGATGATGGTTTCGGCATTCGGAGGTTACGACCTGATAATGAATGCCTACAAAATAGCCAAAGAGGAGGGCTACCGCTTCGGAACTTATGGCGACGCGATGCTGATTCTTTAAGAAAAATCACTATCTTTGCAGAAGATAGGAGGCGGTTCGGCAATCTTTTGCGTGCAAGCCCGCGCGATTGCTCTCACCTTTCACTATCTTTGCGAAAGATAAACTTTCGTGAAGTGAGGTACGGCAGCACGACAAGGCAACTTTTCGCATTGCATCCGGCCCGTGCCTTCTTCGCCGAGCAAGCTAAAAAATCATCGTTTCCGACCGGCGGGCACTCCGAGCGCACCGCACCAGGAGATGAAGAAAAAATTTCAACCAATGGCATCGAACAGGATACTATACGTCTGTCAGGAAGTGGCTCCGTATGTCCCGGATACGGAGGGGGCGCTTCTGTGCCGGCGGCTCTCGCAGGCGATGCAGGAGCGCGGCAATGAAATCCGCACATTCATGCCCCGGTACGGCTGCATCAACGAACGGCGTCATCAATTGCATGAGGTGATCCGGCTCTCGGGTATGAACCTCATCATCGACGACAACGATCATCAACTGATTATCAAGGTCGCTTCGATTCCGTCAGCCCGAGTGCAGATCTATTTCATCGACAACGACGACTATTTCGCCCGCAAAGCGATTCTCCGGGATGCCGACGAAAACTATTTCGAAGACAACGACGAACGGGCCATCTTCTTCGCCCGGGGCGTACTCGAAACGGTCAAGAAACTGCGTTGGACGCCGACGGTCGTCCACTGCCACGGCTGGTTCTCGAGTATCGTGCCGATCTATCTGAAAAAGGTCTTCGCCGACGACCCGATTTTCAAGGAGGTCAAAATCGTCGTTTCGCTCTACGGCGACGGTTTCGACAAACCGCTGGATGCAGGAATGAAGGAGAAAATCGCCAACGAAGGCGTCAAAGACAAAAAACTGTCGATCCTCGACACCCCTTCATACGAAAACCTCTGCCGTTACGTTATGGAGTATGCCGACGGCATCATTCTGGCTTCCGATGCGGTAACCCCCGAAATTATCGAGTTGGTCCGTAACAGCGGCAAACCGCTCCTGGAATACCAGTCGCCCGACGCAGAGGACTTTTTCGACAACTACAACCGATTCTATGATTCGATCCAGTAAAATACGCCGGGCCGCCGAATTGGCCGCCGTTCTCACCGCAGCGGGCATGGTCTTCTTTACAGGTTGCACGAAAGTGGACGACCGGCTGGGCGCAGGCTACCAACCGGGGGATCAGCAGATGAAGATCGGTCTGAAAGTTTTCGCGCTCGCACCCGACGCCGAGCGGCCCTATTTCGAAACTCGACTCTACAAAACCGACTCTCTCAAGGCTTCCAACCTGGGAGAGGGGTATTTCGGTGTGATGCACGACGAAACTTTCGGGCGTCGCACGGCAGGTTTCCTGACCCAATACCGCGCCGTAGCCCTCTCCGATACGACCGGATTCGGCTACCAGCCCATTTTCGACTCGATCGAACTCAAAATCAAAATCTCGAACTACGGAGGCGACACCCTCAAGCCGATGACGTACAATGTCTATGAGGTGATTTCGAACGATTACCTCAATCCCTCGCTGACAGCCCCGGCCGGAGCAGGCAGCGTCGCCGACACCCTTTTCTACCCGACCTTCGATCCGACCCCCTACCTCAACCCCAACCCGGTATTCACCTTCACCTTCCCCAACGGCACGACGACGGGACCGGCCACGGAGTACGTCACCCTGCAGCCTACGCCTGAAGGACGGGGGCTCATCAAACGACTGATGCTGCTCGAAGGCAAGTACAAGGGCGATATGACGATCTACCGCAATCCGGAGCTTTGGGTGGACTATTTCAACGGTATTTACATCAAGCCGGCCCAGGAAGATCCATCGGGAGAAGGGAACCTGTTCGCTACGAACCTCGCGGAGTCGGGTCTTCTGATGTACACCCGCAGCCGGAACAGAACCGACCCGACGCTGATCCAGGATACGATCACGGCCAGCTACCTCTTCTACCGCGAAGACGATCCCTACGGCAATGTTTCGATCAACACCATCCGACACGATTACACCGGCTCCAAGATCAATCCGGCCGACATCGACGAGCGGAACGAACAGCGGCCCCTGAACCCCAACGTATATGTCGAAGGGATGGACGGCGTAATCACGGAGCTGACCCTCACGGACGCCCTGTTCGAAGGAATTGAAGCTCTCTACAAGGAAGTTACGGACGAATCGGGCATGCCCTATACCTCGATCGCCATCAACCAGGCGGAACTGATGATCTACCTCGAAAAGAGCGATTACGACTGGGAGAAGATCGACGTGGGAGCCATTACCCCCCTGCTCGACGAATCGTTCCAACGGCTGGGCCTCTACGCCGATTACAAGCACGTGCTGGGCATTTCCGATTACTACTACACCTATGAAAAGCTCTACGCGAGCCAGAATTTCGAATTGCCGTATGGGGGTTACCTCAACCGCAGCCAGGGTTGTTACGTCATGGATATCACCAGCCACATGCAGGAAGTATGGAACGGCTACCTGAAATCCCAGGGTGTCGAAACCGGCGGCAGCCAAACGGAGAACTCCGCCCCCCGGACGATCTACATCGGACCCGAAGCCTACGGACTCTTCACGATGCCCTATACATCGGCACAAGGCATGGAAAACGCCGCAAACAACGCGCCGATCAAGCTGCGCCTGATTTACACGATGATAAAATAGCGAAGCACCTGCGGATAACCTAAGTACGAACTTAGGTTATCTTGCGTTAGTGAAAAGATACTGAATGTTATGCAGGAAAATTTAGTAATAGTCGAGTCCCCGGCCAAAGCCAAGACCATCGAAAAATTCCTGGGCAAGGATTTCGTCGTCAAGTCGAGCTTCGGGCATATCCGGGACCTCTCGAAAAAAGATCTCGGCGTCAATCTGGACAAGGACTACGAACCGGTCTATGAAATTCCGAGCGACAAACGCAAGGTTGTCGAGGAACTTTCGTCGCTGGCCAAGAAGACCAAGACCGTCTGGCTCGCGTCCGATGAAGACCGCGAAGGAGAGGCGATCGCCTGGCACCTCGCAGAGGTTCTCGGCCTGCCGATCGACCAAACCAAGCGAATCGTTTTCCACGAAATTACCAAACCGGCGATTCTGGCAGCCATCGAATCGCCCCGCACGATCGATATGAATCTGGTAAATGCCCAGCAGGCACGCCGCGTGCTGGACCGCCTGGTCGGATTCGAGCTATCGCCCCTGCTCTGGAAAAAGGTGCGGCCCCAACTCTCGGCCGGACGCGTACAGAGCGTCGCCGTACGGCTGCTGGTCGAGCGGGAGAGGGAGATCATCGCATTCCGCTCGACGCCCTACTACCGTGTCGTAGCACAGTTCTACGCCGCCACCGATCCCGATAAAACCCTTTTCAAGGCGGAACTGTCCACCCGCTTCGATACCCGCGAGGAAGCAGAGACTTTCCTGCGCAGCTGCATCGACGCCCGGTTCACCGTCGCCAAAGCCGAGGAAAAACCGGCACAGCGCTACCCCGCGCCTCCGTTCACGACCTCGACGCTCCAGCAGGAGGCGGGCCGCAAACTCGGAATGTCGGTATCGCAGACGATGTCCGTGGCGCAGCACCTCTACGAGCAGGGTTTGATTACCTACATGCGTACCGACTCGGTAAATCTCTCGAAGCAGGCGATCGGCCAGTGCAAGGAGGAGATCATCAAACTTTTCGGTGAGAAATACTCATCGGCACATAATTACAAGACAAAAACCAAAGGCGCACAGGAGGCCCACGAGGCGATCCGCCCGTCGTATATCGAGCGGCAGACGATCGAAGGCACTCCCGCCGAAAAGAAGTTGTACGACCTGATCTGGAAGCGGACGGTCGCCTCGCAGATGGTTCCTGCGGAGCTCGACCGCACCACGATCGTCATCGATATCTCCGGTTCGGACGCCCAGTTCGTCGCCACGGGCGAAGTGATCCGTTTCGACGGATTCCTGAAACTCTACTCGGAATCCACGGACGAGGAGCCGGGCGAAGAGGGATCGGGCATCCTCCCCAAAATGGCCCAAGGCGAGAGCGTCAATCCCGCGCAAATTACAGCCACGGAACGCTTCACCGCACCGCCGGCCCGCTACAACGAGGCTTCGCTCGTAAAACGGCTCGAAGAGCTCGGCATCGGACGTCCTTCGACCTACGCGCCGACCATCACGACGATCATCAACCGCGGGTACGTGGTCAAACAGAACAAGGAGGGCCAGAAACGCAGCTACGTGCAACTTACGCTGACCGGCAGCAAGATCGCCGAAAAAAGGCTTACCGAAACCTACGGCAAGGAGAAAAACCGACTCCAGCCGACCGATATCGGCATGGTGGTCAATGACTACCTCGAATCGCAATTCGAGCCGATCATGGACTACAACTTCACGGCCAACGTCGAAAAGGAGTTCGACCGCATCGCCGACGGAGAGATCACCTGGAACAGCATGATCGACGATTTTTACGGTCCTTTTCATAAAATGGTCGATCATGCGACCACGACCCAGACGACCAAAAACAACCAGATACGCATCCTGGGCACCGACCCCGCTACGGGGCATACGGTAAAAGCCCGCATCGGCCGCTACGGTCCGATGGTCGAAATCGAAGGCAACGAAGGGGAAAAGAGCCGTTTCGCATCGCTCAAGAAGGGGCAGTTGATCGAATCGCTCACCCTCGAAGAGGCTTTGGCGCTCTTCAGCCTGCCCCGCAACCTGGGGCCCTACGAAGGGGAAGATCTGGTCATCGGCATCGGAAAGTTCGGGCCCTACGTGCGGCACGGCAAATCGTTCGCATCGCTCGCCCGCACGGACGATCCCTATACGATCGGCTACGACCGCGCTGCGGAGCTCGTGCGCGAACAGCAGGCCCGCGCCGCTGCAGCGAACACTCCGCTCAAAACCTTCGCCGAAGAGCCCGAACTACTGATTAAAAACGGCCGTTACGGTCCTTATATCGCCTACAAAGGCAAGAACTACCGTATTCCCAAAGGGACCAAACCCGAGGAGATCACTCTCGAAGCGTGCATGAAAATCATTCAAACTTCTAAAAAATAACAAACCCCAAAATTACGATGAAAAAACTGCTGTTACTCGCAGGCCTGGCACTTATGGTGTGCTCCGCATCGGCCAAGAAACCTGCACAGAAGACCCAGGAGGAAGGCTACAAGTTCACCGACTTGACCACCGTACCGAACACTTCGGTCAAAGACCAGCACCGCAGCGGCACCTGCTGGTGTTATTCGGCTCTTTCGTTCCTGGAAAACGAAATTCTGCGGGCCGGCGGGCCGGAGATGGACCTGTCCGAAATGTGGATCGTCCGCAACATGTATTTCGACAAAGGCGTTAAATACGTCCGCCTGCACGGACATCTGAACTTTGCGGAAGGCGGTGCCGCCCACGACGTAATCGAAGGCATCAAGAAATACGGCATCGTACCCCAGGAGGTCTATCCGGGTCTGAACTACGGCACGGAGAAACCGGTCTTCGGCGAGCTCGACGCAGCACTGAAAGCCTACCTGGACGCAGTTATCAAGGCAAGAAACAACGGGGTGCTGACCACGGCCTGGCAGGACGGTCTGAATGCGCTGCTGGACACTTATTTCGGCGTGCGCCCTGAAAAATTCACCTACGAAGGCAAGGAATATACCCCCGAATCGTTCGCAGCGTCGCTGCCGATCAAAATGGACGACTATGTGGATATAGGTTCTTTCACACACCATCCTTTCTACTCGGAGTTCATCATCGAGGTTCCCGACAACTGGATGTGGGGTACGGTTTACAACGTACCGCTGGAAGAGATGATGGCCGTGGTCGATAATGCCCTGGCCAACGGTTACTCGATCGAATGGGCTACCGACGTCAGCGAAAAGGGCTTCGACCGCATCAAGGCGATCGGCATCATTCCCGAAACCGACATCGACGGCATGGAGGGTACCGAGGCCGAGAAGTGGGGCAAATTGAGCGCCGCCGAGAAAGAGGCGGCTCTCTACAAGTTCGACAAACCCGTCAAGGAGAAGAAGATCACGCAGGAGATGCGCCAGATCGCTTTCGACAACTACGAAACTACGGACGACCACGGCATGGTAATCGTGGGTACGGCCGTCGATCAGCAGGGCAATCCCTTCTTCAAGGTAAAGAACTCGTGGGACGTACGTCCTCCCTACGACGGTTACTACTACTTCTCGCGTCCGTTCGTGGAGTACAAAACCCTGTCCGTTATGGTAAACAAGAACGCCATTCCGCAGGAGATCCGCACCAAACTCGGAATTTAATCCAAAACACAAAATCCAAAACAGAGCCGGTGGATCACCGGCTCTGTTTTTTATTATCGTAAAAGCTCTTTCTGCGCAGATATCCCTATCGTTACGACCAACGCCCGGAGGCACCCGACACCTCCTCGCTCCTGCTCCGTATTCAAACCAAATCGGACGCGTGCAACGATCCGTCCGAGAGTTCTGTCGTATTTCCCGGATCGAGCGAATGCCCCCATCAATTCACCGAAAGAGTCTGTAATCGATATTTTCAAAAAACTCAGATACTCCGTTCCGCATGGGGCCGGTGTCTGAATTTACGAACCTGGTAGAAGAGCAGCACGGCGGCCAGCAGAGAGGCCGTACCGTCGGCAATCGGCATCGACATCCAGACACCCAGCGTACCGAGATGCGGCGGCAAAACAAGGAGCAGCGGGATGAGGAACAGCATCTGCCGCGTGAGGGAGAGGAAAATCGCCTTGTGCGGCTTGCCGATATATTGGAAAAAATTGGAGGTCACGATCTGGAATCCGACGATCGGGAAAACGCACAACACGATCCGCAGCCCCTCGGCCGCCGTAGAGATCATCCGCTCGGCCGCAGCTCCGTCCGCAGCATCGACGAAGAGCATCGCCACCTGCCGGGGAAAGAGCTGTCCCAGCAGGAATCCCGTCGTCGTCACGCAAACCGCACACACGACGGTCTGCCGCAGGACCTTCAACACCCGGTCGTACCGCCGGGCGCCGTAATTGTACCCCACGATGGGCTGCATGCCCTGATTCAGTCCAGAAACGATCATCAGGAAGAGCATCGCCACCCGATAAATGATGCCATACGCCCCGATCGCCACGTCGCCGCCGTACTCCCGGAGCGATTTGTTCACGACGATCACTACCGCCGAAGCACAGAGGTGCAGCAGAAACGAAGCCATACCGATAGAAAAGATCTTGCCCACGACCGACACCTGCAAGCGGAAAATCCCCCGTTCGAACCGGATGAAACTTCCCCGGGAAGAGAAGTGGATGAGCGAAACCGAGAGTGCTGCGGCCTGGGCCAGCACCGTCGCGGCCGCCGAACCGCGAATACCCCAGCCGAACCCGAAAATGAACAGCGGATTGAGCAGACAGTTCAACACGACGGCCGTCAGCATAATCGTCATGGCTCTCCTCGGATAACCCGAAGCACGGATCACTTCGTTCAGGCTCAAATACATATGGGTAACGATCGTACCGCCGAGAATGATCTGCATGAAATCGCGTGCATAACCGATCGTGGCATCGCTCGCCCCGAAGAAGCAGAGAATGGGGTCCAGCAGCAACAGACCTACGGCCGTAAAAAGCGCCGCTACCAGAAAATTGAGCAACACCACATTGCCCAACACCCCCTCGGCAGCCTCCCGGCGTCCCTGTCCCAGCCGGATCGAGGTGAGCGCCGCAGCACCGATCCCGATCAACGACCCGAAAGCCGACGCGATGTTCATCAGAGGCATCGAAAGCGCCACGCCGGAAATGGCGATCGGACCGACGCCGTGTCCGATGAAAATGCTATCGACGATGTTGTAGAGCGACGAAGAGGTCATCGCGATAATCGAAGGGATCGCATAACGGACGAGCAGCGACGAAATCCGGTCGGAACCTAAACGAAGCGGGGTGACGGCCTGTTTCATCGTTACAAAAATAACAATAACATTCGGAATAACGCCCCGACCGACCGGATTTCGTCGGCAAGAGGTTCGATTTCCGGCCGCCCGATACGAAAAAGGATTTGTGAAACTTCCGGCAAGGAGGAGGGTATTCGTCCCATTTCGGCAGAAAGAAGGTTCCGAATCCTCCGCAGCCGCCCGACATCCCTCCACGTCGGCAAAACGGTCTGACAACAGACGATCCGAAATTTCAAGAGCACCGAAGCCCCGCCTCGAAGCTGCCGGGCGGCATCCTTGCATCCGGCGCCGCAAACACCGCCCCAAGCGTCCGAAAATCAACTCCTCGGCGGAACCTCCATTATAGAACGACAGACACCCCGAAAGTCCCGAACCGAATTACGCCTGCAAGCATAATCACACCAAGATATAGGCTGCAAGAAGCTCCTCCTCCCTCCGAAGTCCGATTTCCAATGCGGATTCCCCGCAAATACGACCCGTCATCCGGCCTTCGTCCGGATCGAAACGCTCGATCCGTAAATCCCGGAGCAGATCGAGGTTCCGCCGCCCCGAATATTTGTAAAGCGTCTCCTTGGCGCACCAGAGGGCCGGCAACAACAGCGGACTGTCGGACAACTGCCGCTCTTCGGCAGAAGCAAAGCGGACTGCCGCCCGACCGAAATCGCGGGCAAGCGGCTCGATATCGACGGCACATGGACGGTCGGAGAAGCAGACCGCAACGTATCCGGGGCAGTGGGAAACTCCGATATGGAGAGGATAATTGCATACGACGGGAGCTCCGACCGCATTATATGCGATTTCGGCATCCGGCAGACGACGGTAAACAATCGACCGCCACATCAGAAACTCTTCGCGGCGGGAAGCCGGCTTCAACGCCGCAGCCAACCGAAGATCCCGTTCGGGAACCAGCCGCAGCAACCGTTCCCAGGACAAAACCTTTTCGATACAAAGGATATTATCCATGCAGACGGACTTTGATCTTGTCGATGCGGTGTCCCTCGATCTCCTCCACAGTGAACCGCACACCGTGAGCCGTTACCGTATCCCCCTTTTTCAGGAAGTCGCACTTCAGTTCGAGCATCAGACCGGCCAGTGTTTCGGCACGCCCCTTGACATCGGCGAAAGTACCTTCGGCAATCTCCACAATGCGTTCGAAATCGCCGATATGGGTCTTGCCGTCGAACAGGTAGGTATCTTTGTCCAAACGGGTATAAAACACTTCGTCCTTGTCGCTTTCGTCCGAAATTTCACCCACTACCTCCTCGACGATGTCTTCGAGCGACACGAGGCCCTGCGTCGAGCCGTATTCATCGACGACGATCGCCATGTGGATCTTCTGGTTCTGGAAATCGGCCAGCAGGTCGTTGATCTTCTTGTGCTCCGGCACGAAATAGGGCCTGCGGATCAGTTGCTGCCAGCCGAATTCGTCGCCCCGGTCGATATGCGAAAGCAGATCCTTGACATAAAGCGTTCCCTTGATATTGTCCAAATCGCCCTCGTAAACCGGAATGCGCGAGAAACCCGACCGGATGATGGTCTGCTTGACCTGTTCATAGGAATCCGTGATGGCAACGGCCGTAATATCCACCCGGGGTTTCATGATCTCCTGCACCTCGGTATTGACGAAGCTGACGATGCCCGAAAGCATCCCGTGCTCCTCCTTGGAGGCCGTGCGTGTCATATCGATCGCATCGGCCAGTTCGCCGATGGAAATTTCCTGATGGTGGGCAGCCCGCTCGCTGATACGGTTTCCGGTGCGCACCAGCACATACGACAACGGATAAAAAATCCATCGCAGCACCAAAAGGGGCCGCGCAGCGAAACCGGCGAACCGCAAAGGAATCGTCTGCGCCGCGACTTTAGGCAAAATCTCCCCGAAAAGCAGCAGCAGGAACGTCACGATCACCGTCTTGAAAAGAAACTCGAAACGGGCGAAAGTGAAAAGCGAATCGATGATCTCCGAAGAGAGGATAACGATACCGATATTGACCAGATTATTGACTACCAGAATCGTAGCCAGCAGCAGATCGGCCTTGCCCAGCAGATTCAGCATCCGCCGGCAAACCGGCGTATCGTGCCGCCGGATCTTGCGCACATCGTTACCCGAAAGCGAAAAAAAAGCGGTTTCGGAGCCGGAAACCAACGCCGAAACCAATAGCAGGAACAAAGTCACACAACACAGCACCACGACATGAAACGTCATGCCGTGATAGATGATGGCCGCAGCACTATCTTCCAAATCCAATCCGTTTTATGTTAATCGAACAGCGACTCGGAGCGGTTTTCCTCCGCACGCTCCGCAGCACCCTTCTCCTCCTTAAGCACCTCCTTGCGGCCCGCAGGCATCTCGACGATGAACTGCGCCTTACGCGACTGATAAGCCGGTTTGGCGAGGATCTGGTCGATATTGCTGTAACGGGTCGATTTCTCGCCCAGGATCACCTGCTCCAGAGGGCGTGTCTGCGGAGTGGCCTTGCCGGGCTTGCCCACCGGTTCCAACACCGGCTTTCCGGCGGGGTCGGCACCTTCCGGGACAGGCTTGACGATCCGTGCGGGCGGAATGACCGTCTTCAGCACCGGAGCCGCCGGTTCGGCCGCAGGCTGCTCGGCATTGCGCGCCGCAGGCACGATCGGATGCATTCCGTGCTGCTCCTCGTCGCCCTCGAAGCCCGTGGCCACCACCACCAGTTCGATGGCGTTGCCCAGTTGCGGCTTCTCGCTCGTACCCCAGATGATATTGGCGTTGTGGATATTTCCGGACTCGTCCTCGACGCTGGCATGCGCCTGGATATACTCCAGAATCCGCACCACCTCCTCGTACATCAGCTCTTCGGCATTGGCCACCGAGATATTGAGCAGAATGTTGCGGGCTCCGGAAATCAGGTTGTGATCCAACAGGGGCGAATGCAGCGACGCTTCGGCCACCGCCTCGGCCCGGTTGTCGCCTTCGGCCGTCGCTACGCTCATGTGCGCGCGGCCGCTGTCCCGCATCACCTTCGACACGTCGGCGAAATCGACGTTCACCAGGTCGCTCTCGACCGTAATGATCTCTGCGATGCCCTTCGCAGCCGAAGCCAGGATGTCGTCGGCCTTGCCGAAAGCCTGCTTCAAGGCCAGACGGCCGTATATTTCAAGAATATTCTCGTTGTTGATAATCAGCAGCGAATCGACGTTCTGACGCAGCTCCTCGATGCCCCGGAACGCCTGTTCGTAACGGATCTTGCCTTCGACGGCCAGCGGCGAAGTGACGATGCCGACGGTCAGCATTCCCATCTCCTTGGCCAGCTTGGCGATCACCGGCGAAGCGCCCGTACCCGTACCGCCGCCCATACCGGCGGTGATGAAGACCATCTTGGTCCCCGACGCCTCGAAACGCTGGCGCACCACATCAAGCGACTCGATGGCGGCCTTGCGTCCGTTTTCAGGGTCGTTACCGGCGCCCAATCCCTCGCTGCCGAGCCGGACTTTCAGCTCCACGGGACTCTTGTCGAGCGCCTGCTGGTCGGTGTTGCAGACCATAAAGTCCACGCCCTTGATCCCCAGGTTCCACATGTGATTCACGGCATTGCCGCCCGCACCGCCGACACCGACTACCATGATAATGGAAGGATTCGTGCGGGCAGCGGCCAACTGGGTGATTACATCGTCTGTCATATCGTTTCGTTTCTCTTGTCTTAATCGTTAAATCTCCTCGTCATCGGCGGCATTGAAGCCCTCGTTGATCTTGTCGAGCGTCCGCTTGAAAATACTCCGCCAGTTGCGTTCCTTTTTCACCGGCTCCTGCACGGGAGCCTGAGGCGCGGGCTCCTCTCCGGCATCGTCCACCTCGGGCTCGACCGCTGCGGATTCCGCACGGGCAGCCTCCCGACGCGCATACGCCGCATTGACCGTTTCCGCAGAAGGCCGTGTCGGCGCATAGGGCTGGGATTGCGGCCGCGACTGGGGCTGCGGAGGCTGGAATCCCGGTGCAGGGGTTGGCGGCACGGGACGACGGGGCGAAAGGCCCGCCTTGTCCTCGATCACGTTGCACGAACCCATGCCGGCCCCCTTGAGCAACAGTCCGACGACCGTGGCGAACGCAGGGTTCGCAACCGCCTCGCGCGAATCTTCGCTGATGCCTGTTTCGGCGCTTGCGATACGAACGTCCATGCCGGTCACACGACGGAACAATTCGTCTATATCCTTGAGTCGGGCCGAGCCGCCCGTCAGCACGATGCCGTAGGCCAGTTTCCCGGCGTATCCCGAATCCTTGATCTCCTGCTGCACGAACTCCGCGATGTCCGTGGCGCGGGCCTCGATCACCGTGGCCAGGTTGCGCAGCAGAATGTCCTTCGCCTCGCGGGCCGTACGGCCGTTGACGCGGATCAGCTTGTCCTCGGGAGCCAGTTCGGCGACCGCCGAACCGTATTTCTGCTTGAGGCTCTCGACGTGTTTCTCGGGAACGCTCATCGTGCGGATGTCGCGGTTGATGGCCGATGCGCCCATCGGGATCGAAGCGACGTAACGCACCACGTTGCGGTAATAGACCGTCACGTCGGTGACGCCGCCGCCGACGTCGACCACGGCCACGCCCTCCTCCTTCTCATCGGGCAGCAACACCGCTTCGGGCGTCGCCAGCGCGTCGGACATGACGCCCAGCATCTTGATGCCGAGGCGTTTCAGGGCCATATCGAGACGCTGCATCGGGGTTTTGAGGCAAAGGATGAAGTTGAACGTCGACGAAAGTTTCTTGCCGAACGAACCCACGGGATTGCGCACCTCCTGGTTGTCGTCGACCACATAGTTCTGGGGCACACGCTCCATGATGGTCTCGTCGTCGGGCGCCTGCACGTTGCGCATGCGGTCGAACAGCGCATCGACGTCCTTCTGGTTGACGCCGTTCTGGGGATCGTAGACGAAGACATGGTCGGTATGGCGCGCACAGCGCACGAAGTCGCCCGAGATACCGGCATACGCCTCCGTGATGCGGATTCCGAGCTGCTGCTCGGCCTCCGAGACGGCCTCGCGGATGGCGCGGCTCACCAGTTCGATATTCTCGATCCGGCCCGCATTGACTCCCTCGACGGGCTTCGTGACGACACACGCCACGTCAAGCAGGCCTTCGGGCGTCTTCTCCCCGACGGCCACCACGACCGACGAGCAGCCCAAATCGACGGCAACGGTATAATTCTTTTTTTCCACGGTATAATCCTTTTATTTCTTGCAAACCACCTGATTCCTGTATCTGACGTCGATCGTCCGGTACTCGTCCCAACCGATCGACGAAAGGCCGCTGCGGTAGAACCGCAACAGTTTGTCGAACTTTCCCCCGATGTCGTCCAACCGGCCGAAGAGGATCGTGAAACGGCCGCTCCGGGGCGTAAGCTCCACCTCCAATGCGCCGCTGGGGGTCGTCCGAGCCGCGATCTGCACCACTTCCGACCTCCAGAAACCGTCGTCCTCGACGATTTTCACAAAGGTAAGGAGTTTCATGAAATCTTCGTAGCTTTTTTCCAATTTTTTTTGCGCCCGCCGCTCGGCCTCCTGCTGCGCGGCGATCCCCTCGATCCGCTCGCGGATCACCCGGCTCCGGTAGCGGTAATCGCGCCGCAGCCGCGCCTTCTTCTCCCGCAGCTCCCTGACGCGGGCGTCG
>OHFG01000760.1_pt1 | contig 19801 bp, 19 predicted proteins | sample 1567411 | NCBI WGS metagenome assembly OHFG01 (sample SAMEA3879563, study PRJEB24766) | human gut metagenome | biome: human-associated habitat; feature: feces | place: USA | collected 1985/1987
GCCCTCGAAAACTATTATTACGTAGATAAAACCCACTGAAAGTGTAAACATCGCATTTCTATAAATGAGCATCACCCGAAAAAAGAAACAAAACGGACTTTTCTACACAAAAGCCGAAGAGAGAATAAATACCCTCTCGCACGCCGCAGGCATCCTGATGGGGATTATTGTCGGCACGATATTTCTCGTGAAAGGCTATCAGAGTGGAAACTTCTGGGCTGTATTTGGCATCTGGCTCTATCTCTTCGGTATGCTTGGCTCTTACGTCTCCTCTACCCTCTACCATGCGCTGAAATACCATAATCCCTGGAAGAAACGGTTGCGAAATTGGGATCATGCAGCTATTTACTGGCACATTGCAGGCAGTTATTCACCCGTCACGCTGATTGCACTGCGGAATGAAGGTGCCTGGGGATGGGGATTGTTCGGATTCGTCTGGCTATGCGCCATAATCGGCACTATCGTGAGTTTCCGCAAGATGGAGGAGCATAGCAATGTGGAAACCATTTGCTTCATTGTCATGGGATTGTCCGTACTGGTTGCCTTCAAACCTCTATATGCCATTGCCGAAGGAACTTGCTACTGGATGATTGCCGAAGGAGTCTGCTACATCACCGGAGCCGTATTCTACTCTTTCCGACAGCGATATATGCATTCTGTCTTCCACTTCTTCGTACTGGCAGGATCGGCATGTCACATGGTGGCGGTATGGCTTATCCTATAAAATAAATACGCAGGAAATTACATTAATCCCCTTACAACACATCACATACACGCCCATCCGAATTTACGCACAAGTTCCGCCAACAGGCTACGGTCTTTTACAGGGAGATTAATTACCACATTCTCACGCATATCTCCTGACAATATATATCCCTCAGCAGGCAATTTATCTTCAGGCAACGATTTCTCCATGAACCTCTCGTGTTGATATTGCCCCGTCTGAAACACTACATCAAAATATTCATGTTTGTTTTCAGGATGAATGAAAAGTGAGCGTAAATCTATACCGCCACTCAAAAAGTCTTCCAAACGCCGGGCAGAAATACGAATACCTGTATAGCGACAAAGCAATTCATCTTCATATAGCAAACAAAGATACAAAGTATCAAAGGCATCACGTGCCACAAAAAGCTGTGGTACATCACAGAAATCCAATATCTTTTCTATCCTTAATACATTTTCCATAATCAGATTACTTTAGCTTGTGAAACATCAAAATCTTTCGTTCTCCACCAAGAATAATGTGCAGTGCCGAAAGTTTTCTTTATCATCCCATCTTTAGGCTTCAATTCAACCAAGGCAATATTTGCATTCCTGAACTTTGGAAGCTTCAATCTTTTCTCAGCCTCTTTTCTGTCAGAAAACAAAGAAACGGCTCTTGTTATACACTCATCTACGCCCAGCCCCTTAAACACTTTGTCCGGTTGCAGTCTTCTCTGCGAAAAAAAATCTACCGATTGCGCAGGATTGCCGTTTGCTATTCTATAATAATAACCATCACACTGTTGAGCATCTTCGGGTGGACATTGTTCTGGCAACAACTCAAACCATTCTACTTCCATTATTTCCTTATCTGTGCATTTCTCGCAAAGTTACTGCTTCTGTACAAGTAAACAAATATTTCTCAGAATATTTATCAACCCAAATATATCACCATTTCACAAGATATTTATGCAACAAGTTATCCTGAATCGAATTCAACGCGTGTTCCATTTTCACTTCTTCGTACTGGCAGGGTCGGCATGTCACATGGTGGCGGTATGGCTTATCCTATAAACATCCATCTGCTAAAATATATTAATTAAAGTCTCTCTTCCTTGCTTTTCTCCTTAGCATCATTTACGTTTGCAGTGTTGTACATCAGTGCAACACCTATAAAGTTATGATAAAGATAGAGAATATAAGCTACGGCTATAAGCCTAAACAACCTATTTTCAGTGATATATCTCTAAAAGTAGGCAGTGGGATATACGGACTCCTGGGAGAAAACGGTGTAGGAAAAACAACACTGATACATCTCATTTGCGGACTTCTTTTCCCTTGGAAAGGTGAATGCAGCATCGATAACAGTAACTCCGCCCGAAGAAGTCCGGAATTACTGAGCCGCTACTTCTTTCTACCGGAAGAAATGCAGATGCCTACTGAAAGTATCTATCAGTTCGCCGCCCGCCATTCCGTATTCTATCCCCGTTTCAGCCGCAAGGATTTCGAACAGAACCTGGAAGAATTACACATCGATGGAAAACAGAAACTTTCCGCCGTCTCTTACGGACAACAGAAGAAAGCGATGCTGGCGTATGCCTTAGCCCTGCACACTCCCCTCACCCTGCTCGACGAACCTACCAACGGACTGGATATCACCTCCCGGCAAGCCTTGAAACGTATCATCAGTCGCACCGTGGATGATGAAAGCACCTTGTTCATCTCCACTCATCAGGCACACGATTTCGAAAACTTGCTGGATCACCTCATCATCCTCAGCGAAGGCGAAATCTTACTGAACCGCTCACTGGATGAAATCAGCGAACGGCTGCTTTTTGTCCGCACAGCCTATCTGCCCGAAGATAGCCTTTATAGCGAACAAGACCTGCATGGCTACTTCTCCATCCTGCCTAATGAAGAGGGAGAAGAGAATACACCGGACATTGAACTACTATATAAGGCAGTGCTGCAAGTACCGGAGAAAATTAAAATGATATGGAACGAATAAATCATAAGAAGAAATTATGAATACAACTTTTAATCTGAAACGTTTCTTCCTATTGGAGAAATACAAGAAGCAAGAAACCGGAAAACACTTGTTATGGAGTGCAGGTGTCGTTCTGGGGATTTGTATTCTCTGTATGATGTATGATATTAATAAAGGAATGAGTTATTATACCGAACATACACAAGCCAATTACTTTTGTAGATATATCTTGTGGTATATCTGCATTGCTCCTTGCCTATTAGAGCCAAGTATGACCAAGCACAATTCTACCCTTTATTTGTTGCTGCCCGCTTCTGCTTTTGAGAAGTTCCTTCACTTATGGATGAAATATATACTCATACTCCCAATATTTTGTATAATACTGATATTAGGAATGAAAGGGGTACTTACCCTATCAGGTACCGGCTATCTGTCACACTTCGGTAATCACATGGAACTTTATATAATCCAAAAAGATCAGATCCTGACATATAGCCTGTTACAAGGTACCTTTTTTATCGGTTGCATAGCCTTTAAACAACAAAAACTAATAAATTCTTTTGTTGTCTTATGCTCCTGCCTTATTGCCTTTTTCGGAATCATACTTTCTATAAGTTTATGGGAACCGGCCGACAACAGCCACGGATATTGGATAGCAAACATATCCTATCCGATATATAACTTTCCGATGAGCAGTACGGGAGAAGCCATCATCGCTTTCTGCAACTATGCCACCCCCCCGCTGTTTATCATCGGAACATGGGTATCAGTCTACTTCCTGCTCAAAGAAAAACAACTGTAAGCTATGGAGTTTAAAACCAACAAACCAATATACCAACAGATCGTAGACTTCTGTTTCAGCAAGATACTCACCCGGGAATGGCGGGCAGAAGAGCGGGTAGTCTCGGTCAGGGAGCTTTCTACACAGCTTGCCGTGAATTCGCGCACCGTAATGAAAGCCTACGAATACCTACAGGCGGAAGACATTATTTATCCGGAACGGGGTATGGGCTTCTATCTGGCAAAGGATGCGGTGAAGAAAGTGATGAAGATACAGAAGAAAGAATTCTTCGACAACCAACTGGCCGATGTATTCCTCAATATGGAACTGCTCGGCATCAGCATAGATGAAGTGATAGAACGATATAATAAACTTAAAAACAGCAGTTCATGAAGAGATACGCAAAGACAGCATTATGGATTACCTTCGGACTCCTCTTCGTGCTCATCATAGTCAAAGTTTTTACTCTGATGTACGAACTGAATTCCGCTGTACAGTCTTAACTTTTACAGCCTCGACGCCGAAAGTATAAACATCTGAAATACAAATTATAGAATCTTCCCTGACAGGGAGGAGTGCCTTCTACATCTCTAATCAAACAGTAATCTACTAACAGGAACGAATATGAAAACAAAACTATTTTTACTACTGACTGTCCTTTTCGTACTCAGTACGCAGGCACAGAACCTTACAATCAAAGGACGTGTTACGGATACTTCGCAAGAAGCCATCATAGCCGCCAATGTATCGCTATGGACCACGGACTCCACTCTGGTGACCGGAGTGACTTCGGACACGCAGGGTAAGTTTGCCCTCAATAAAATCAAGGCGGGTAATTACCGCCTGGCCATTACTTTTATCGGCTATCAAAGTGAAGTCATCCTACTGAAACTGAACAACAACCTCGACCTGGGCGATGTACAGTTGCAGGAAGATGCCGTAAGCCTGGGTGAAGTGACCGTATCCGCCAGCAACGTGCTTCAACGCGTGGACCGTCAGATTATCCTGCCCACCGAGAGCCAGCTAAAACGCTCGTTCGGTGCCTACGATCTGCTGAATAACCTCGGCATCGCCCGTCTGCAAGTGGACAAGTTCACCAATAGCATGAGCATCAGCGGTGGCGGAGCCGTACAAACCCGTATCAACGGCATCAAAGTGACGGACAAGGAAATAGCCGCCGTCAGAGCCAAAGACGTGCTACGCGTGGAGTTCATCGAAGACCCGGGCAAGCAATACAGTGACGACGAACTGGGTGCCGTAGTCAATATTATCCTGCGTCGCCGCGAAACGGGTGGTGTGGTGAACTTCCAGCTTTCCGACTCGCCCCATACCCTGTGGGGAGAGAATTTCCTGAGTGCGAAGTTCAACTACAAGAACTCCGAATGGGGCATCGACTACTTCAACAAGAATGGCAAATACCACAGCCGCCTCGAGTCTCACGAAACATTCTATCTGGGCGACCGTACCATCGACCGCATCAAGGAAGGTATCGAAGATGAATCTCCCGCACTCAGTTTCATCAACAACCTGAATCTGACTTACAATCTGACAAAAGCGGACAAGTATGTATTCAACGCCATCTTTCGCAATAACCTCAACAACGCTCCCTATCAGAATGAACTGAACAAAATGTGGGCGGCAGGAGATACGGAATCTATTTATTCGTACGTCAACAACCATTCGTCCAGCTATTCTCCGGCACTCGACCTTTACTTCCAGCATACCCTGCCCCATCAGCAGAGCATTCAGATGAATGTGACGGGAACGCTCATCCATACCAAAAACAACCGGAAATATAAGGAGTACAAAAACGAAAATACGCCACTGGCAGACATTCAGACACTGGTGGACGGTGACAAACGCTCCATCATCGGTGAGGCCATTTATGAAAAGAGTTTCAAGGATGTAAAACTAAGCGGCGGTGCCCGCCACTATCAGATGAGGACGGAAAATGAGTACAAAGGCTCCAACCCCACAACTTCGAAGATGGATCAGGCACAGACCTCCGCTTTCTTTGAGGTGCAGGGCAAGGTAAAGGAGTTCAGTTATGCAGGCAGCGTAGGCATGACGCGCGCCTGGTTCAAGGAAAGTGAGGAAGACCATGCTTACTATACTTTCACGCCTACCGTACGATTGAGTTATAATTTGAAGAAAGCGGGTTTCCTGCGCTACCGGTTCAATATTAGTCCCGCCATACCTTCACTCGGTTCGCTGACGGATGTGGAACAGGCTATTGATACCATACAGATTGTTCGTGGTAACCCGTTGCTGAAAACATACCAGCAGTTCACAAATTCCTTGTCCTACAGTTATTCTAAGAAACAGTTCAATGCCAATCTGAGCCTGCGCCATCAGTATTACGACAGTCCCATCATGGAAAGTATCTTCGTCGAGGATGGAAAACTGATACTGAAAGATGAAAACCAACGCTCGTTTCAGAGTCTGAATGCGGAACTGATGATCGGCACAAACGGGGCAACACTGTTCGGACTGAAAGATTTCCTGACTCTTTATGCTTCGGGAGGATACACCCGCAGTTGGTCGGAAGGTTTGGAATACAGCCACACGTACGATGAATTTTACTACAGTGTGATGGCGCAACTGCAATACAAAGGCTTCTCTTTGCTCGGGCAATTCAGGAAGGTGCAGAACAACTTCTTCGGTGAGACCATCAAGAAGAATGAAAATCAGACGGCATTTATGGCAATGTACGCCAAGCAGAACTTTCAGGCAGGGATTGGTGTTCTGTTTCCTTTCACCAATAATTATAAGGTGGGAAAAGAACGTATCAGTGAGGTGGCTCCCTTCCGTTCGGAAACTTTTGTGAAGGAGACGGGGCAAATGTTCATACTCCGCATAGGCTATACGTTCGAGTTCGGCCGCAAGCACAAAGCCGGAAACAAGGGATTGAACAATAGTGATACGGACAGTGGCATCATTGATATGCAGAGATAAAGATCCGGATATAATTTCATTTCAGCCCTCTTTGTGAAAAGAGGAAGTCCAAAGGGCGAGGTGGCGGATTATACAAAATTGCTTCATGTATAATTCATTAATTATCTGACTGCTGCCTCCCCTGCGGACTTTTTCTATTTATAAACGGGAAGAAAAATCTTTCTTCCGCATGATCCCTTTTTCATCCTTATTCCTCATTTCCAGTTTCAAAGGATGAAACCAGCAGTTTCTCGGTGTGAAACTGTCAGTTTCAAGCAATGAAACTACTGGTTTCACGGCATGAAACTGAGAGTTCCAAGCCATGAAACAAATCTGGGAACATGGAGATGAATTTTATCAGGTTGATAGCTCCTGAAAAGCAGGTCCGGTATTACTTAATAATAGTCACAGTGCCTTCTGCAAGCTGCCTTTCCTTAACCGGGGCAGCTGCCGCATAACCTAAAGCAGCGCAACCGTACACACGATGATTTTCGGGAATACCCAGCTTCGTCAGGAAAGCACGTACCTCAGGATCATCATAAGTCTGCCCCAATTGATTGATCCAGCAGGAACCTATTCCGAGAGATTTTGCAGCAAGGAAGATATTCTGCATGGCACAGGCACAATCCATAGCTGCCCACCACTGCGTCGGTTCATTGGATACGATGACAAGCGTAGGCGCATGATAATAACAGCAATAGGTCTGGCTGTGTCCACGCTCCTGCAAACGGGGCTCTTCACTCTTGGCAAAAGCGCCTTTGATCTTCTCATTCAGTTCTTCCAGCACCGCGGCATTCTGAATGGCTGTGAAATGCCACGTCTGATAGTTCATACCACTGGGAGCAGAGGTTGCCGCTTCCAAAATAGCATTCAGATCTTCTTGTGAAATCTGTTGTGCCGTATAAGCGCGTACACTGCGACGCGACTTGATGGCTTTTAAAACTTCATTCATACTCTTTATTTTTTTGTCAATCCAATCTTTACATTCAGTCTGAAATAATACACGCCGTTCTCTTTTTCCAGAAAGCCGTACTTGTCCTTGTCTACCGAGCCTTTCTCCAAACGGGTATTCAGGAAGAGGAAATCGGCAAAAGTCCGGTGCTCCGACTTATGATAGCAAAGCACTTCTCCTTCTGCATCCACCAGCAGAATACCTTCTACGGCAGAGTCCGTACCGTTATAAATCTTTGCCGGACGCATGCCAAGGGCAAGTGCCAACAAGAACTGCTTCATCTTAAACTCGTAGAAACCATGCTTGTTTATCAGCTCATCTTTTATCTTCAAGGGATTTATCTCTTTGATACGTTCCGTCAGTTCACTGATACGGGCTATACCGTCGAGATGCATCATACGCACCATTTCAGCCAGCATACGAGGAAAATGCAAATCAATCATCAGCAAATTACAACGGAATACGCGGTCGGCTACATCGGAATATTTCAGTACTCCGCCCAGACGTTCAATCATCAGCATACGCTCAGCCACCTCCGTAGGAGACTCCGGCAAAGCATTCACCTTATTCACCGTAGGCGTGGCAAATTTAACACCCGACTGTTCCAGTTTCAGATTTGCCGTACGTCCGCCATCGAGCAACGGATTCATTGAGCTGAGACGACAACGGACATTGAATCCCGTCAGCGGAGCCTCGGGATGCCAGAAAGCTACTGAGAAATCCGTACGGTCTTCCGTCTTCGCTTCCAGGTCGTAGATATTGACCGCATCCAGAAATGCCTCCAGTCCTTCGGGAACTTCAATGGCGTCAGTGCCGCTGGTAGTCTTCAGTAACTCAAGGATAAACTCGGCCGCTCCGCCAAAATCTTCACGGGGGATGACTTGTTCCTCCTTATCGGCTGCAACAAATGTCCCCTCCTTCTCTATCACACCACTGACAATGCGGACATTGCCCTGCTCTATACAATAACGACGCGTACCGTCATGTTCCTCCCTCTGTATCAGCGCAACAGGCCAACACTTCGTTTCATCCTTCCGGGCTTGCGGTGTACCCAGTGAAACCTTTCCGTCTGCCAGGAGGCGAAAGAATGTGTAGAGTTCGCCCAACTCACGTTTTGTAGCTTCGAATGCCATAATAAATTGTTTTTTTTCCTAATTAACAAGTGTGCAAAGATAATGCAAATCGAAGGTAGAACTTTCATGCTGGCATGAAAAAGTTATGCTGAAGTGCAGCTTATTTTATTTAAAGATAAGGAAATCCCCCCAAAAGAAAGTGAATGGACAAACTATTTCCATGTAGAAGCGTTCTACTTAAAACATCAAACATTTAACTCCCTATAGCATGGAAAATGAAAAGAATATAGTAGCCATCACAGCTACACCGAATGGGCCTTTCATTGTGGAAGGCAATTTTAAACTGATAGACAGAGAAGGAAAAGCGGAAATACGAACAGGCAGAATTGCCTTATGCCGGTGCGGTAAGTCCTATAAACAACCCTTTTGCGATGGTACACACCGGAAAATCCACTATAATGATTTATCTTTGAAATAAACGTACTGGATCACCAGGAAGCCGGAGACATTACACTTCCTCGAAGCGTAATGTCTCTACTTTTTCCAGACGCGCCTTCAACTTCGGCATCATCGACTTCCGGATGCGAAGTGTCATACGGCAATCCATATCATACGACTGTTCCAGAATTTCCGGTTCTTCTTCCTTTACGATACGCATTACATCATTCATAAAGGGATATTCAAACAAGAAGGTCACCACTTCGTCCACCGTTTTCTCTATCACTTCGGCAACAGCTATCGCCTCGGCAGCGGCAGCTTTATAAGCAACAATCAGTCCGCTTGTTCCCAGCTTTATGCCACCGAAATAGCGGACAACGATTATCAGTATATCCGTCAGTTCATTGGAGTTTATCTGTCCCAGGATTGGCTTTCCTGCCGTACCGGAAGGCTCTCCGTTATCATTGGCGCGGAAATCTTTACGTTCGGGCCCCAGCATATAGGCGTAGCAGACGTGGCGGGCATCATAATATTTCTTCTGATAAACTTCCAGATGCGATTTTACCTCATCGACAGTACGCACGGGCAAAGCGATAGCAATGAACTTGCTGCGCTTCTCTGTGTAAATCCCTTCGGAAGGGGCGCTTATGGTTTTGTAGGTATCTTCACTCATGCTGCAAAGATAATATTTTTGTTTTAGTTGCAATTTAATCTCACATAAGATCATTCAAAGTTCAGACGTAAAAGTAGATTTTTGCAAAATCTTTTCCGAATATCAACTCTCTTCATTACTTTTGTAACTTCTGATAATTATATAATTATCAGAAGTTACATCTATTGAAACATGAAACCAGAAGAGAAGGCACGAATAAAAATAGACCAAATGTTTATTGACGCAGGATGGGCTGTTGTTGATCGTGATCATTATGCCCCAAACATTACAGCAGTTGCGATCAAAGAAGGTCTACTAAAAGGTAATTTGGAAGCTGATTATTTTCTGTTTATCAACGGAAAGGCAGTCGGTATATTAGAAGCCAAACGAGAAGAAGTGGATGTCTCCAATAATACTGTATGCGAGCAGGCTGCACTATATGTACGTAGTGTTCCTAATTGTTACCAAGCCTATATGAAACCACTCCCTTTGATTTATCAATCGAATGGAAACGTTGTGCAATTTAAGGATTATCGCAACGCAGATTCCGACTATCTGGAATTAAACCGCATACATACCCCCAAAGAAATTGTAAGGATGCTGGGTATAAAAGATTTCTATGCAGGACTTCCCGTCTTGCGTAAAAAAGGACTGCGCGATTGCCAATACGAAGCCATTACCGAATTAGAGAAAAGTTTCCGTTCAGGGCAAAACAAAGCTTTAATGGTGTTGGCCACAGGCGCAGGAAAAACCTACACGGCTTGTCTTGCAGCATACCGATTCCTAGCCTACACTCCGATGAAACGAATACTGTTTCTGGTGGATAGAAATAACTTGGGGAAACAAGCCGAAGGAGAGTTTGGCAGGTTTCGTCTTACAGAGAACGGTGACCCTTTCAATACTATTTTTACCGTCAATAGAATACGTTCTTCTAAAGTTCCACAGGATAGCAATGTAGTAATTTCTACCATCCAACGCTTGTTCTCACTTTTGAAAGGAGAAGATATAGAAGATACGGATAATGATGAAGAATACGATGACACCAAAGAAATAGAATTTCCAACGAACCCGAATCTACCTCCTGAATTCTTTGATATGATCATCATAGACGAATGCCATCGTTCCATTTACGGGAACTGGAAGAAAGTTCTGAATTACTTCAATACGGCAAAGTTGGTGGGGCTTACCGCCACTCCAGTTCCGGAAACGAAAGCATTTTTCAACAGTAATACCATTGTGAACTATACGCTCGAACACTCCATCGTGGATGGAGTGAATGTGGATTACCGGGTTTATCGCATCAAGACGAGGGCAACGGAAGAAGGTGGTGCCATCCTAGAGGGCGACAAGTTGAAACGGGCCACTGTTTATACAGGTAAAGTTGAAAACATCAGCAATAAAGAGGCCAAAAACTATACGAAGGAAGAGTTAAACCGAAGCATCATCAATCCGGCTCAAATCAAGCTGGTACTTGAAACATATCGTGATGCGGTCTATTCAGAAATGTTTAATGAGCCCCAGCGAGAGCCAGACATGAACTATCTGCCCAAAACGCTGATATTCGCTCTTAACGAAAATCATGCGACAAACATCGTGCGTATTGCGAAAAAGGTGTTCGGACATGAAAACGATGACACTTTTGTACAGAAGATAACCTATTCATCGGGAGACAGCAACGAGTTGATACGCCAGTTTCGGGTGAATAGAGAATTTCGCATTGCGGTGACTTGCACGTTGGTTGCCACAGGTACAGACGTAAAACCGCTTGAAGTGCTTCTCTTTATGCGCGATGTGGCTTCCGAACCTCTCTACATTCAAATGAAAGGACGTGGTGTTCGTACTATCGGTGACGAACAGTTGCGCAATGTCACTCCTAATGCTTTTAGCAAAGACTGCTTCTTCTTGGTGGATGCAGTTGGAGTAACGGAACATGATAAAAAAATCACTCCTCCGTCAGACGGCCCAACGACCAAACTGATTACTTTCAAAGAATTGCTGGAGCGTATCACTCACGGCAACTTAACCGATGAAAATTTGCGCTTATTGGCTGCCCGGCTTTCACGTCTCTATAATAAAAGCGACCAATCCCAGCGGAATAACTTCATCGAATTGGCTCACGCAGATATGAAAGATATATCGGGCAATATTTACACTGCAATAGAACAGGATTCACTGCCTCCATACGTGGATATAAACAAGCCTAACAACGAGCGAAAAGGATTGGTAGTCAATATTGCGAACTATCCGGAAGCCCGTGAATATCTGCTTATACTCAATGCCGGTTTCGTGGATACGCTACAACCGGGAGAGGATACTTTGATTTCAAAAGGCTTTTCTATAGAAGAAGCTCAAATTACCACCTCTGCCTTTGAGCAATATTGCGAGGAACATAAAGACGAAGTGGAAGCTTTGCGACTTATTTACAACAATAATGGGAGCCCGATTACCTACTCGCTCCTAAAGGATTTGGAAAACAGGTTGAAGATGGCGAATAATAGATTCAGCCAATCACAATTATGGAATTCCTACACCATCGTTCATCCAAAGCACGTCAAGATCCGTTCTACCAAAGAAGAAAAGGATGCATTGACTAATATTATTCAGTTGGTACGTTTCGCCTTCCATCAGATAGACCAATTGGAAAGCCTTTATCCGGTAGCCCAGCAACGGTTTAACCTTTGGTATGGGCAGACACAACGAAATATAACGGAGAAACAGATTGAAATTATCCGGCAAGTTGTGAACTATATAGCTTCAAACGGAGCTTGCAGCATTAAAGACATCCGGGAAGATGACAAAACTCGTGCAGCCCAGCTGATTCGTGCGTTTGGCGGAGTCGCTACTGCTGACGAAGCTTTGGTGTCACTCTCTAAATTTATTATTTATAGAAAAATAGCATAATAATGGCAAAAAGAACAATCAATACAGAAGCCTCATTAACCAAAAAAGTCTGGACTTTAGCCACCACCCTTGCCGGACAAGGCATCGGATTTACTGACTATATCACACAATTGACCTATCTCCTCTTTTTAAAGATGGATGAGGAAAATGTGGAAACTTTTGGTGAAAAATCAGCCATTCCTGAAGGTTATCGCTGGAATGACCTAATAGCACTTGAAGGACTTGATCTGACTAAACAGTATGAAGACACTCTCAAAAAGTTAAGTGAAGAAGAAAACCTGATAGGTACAATTTTCACCAAGGCGCAGAATAAGATAGATAAGCCTGTTTATCTGAAAAAGGTGATTTCGCTGATAAATGAGAATCAATGGCTCTTGATGGATGGAGACGTAAAAGGGGCAATCTATGAAAGCATTTTAGAGAAGAATGGACAAGACAAGAAAAGTGGTGCCGGACAGTACTTTACGCCTCGCTCTCTGATACAGACGATGGTAGATGTAACTCGCCCGAAGATTACTGAAACTGTTTGCGACCCTGCTTGTGGGACAGGTGGCTTCCTTTTGGCTGCATATGACTATATGAAAGAGCAATCACAAGATAAAGACAAGCGCAGTTTTCTTAAAGACAAGGCTCTTCACGGTTTTGATAACACAGCACTTGTAGTTACATTGGCATCCATGAATCTTTATCTACATGGTGTTGGCACAGACCGGAGTCCCGTTGTTTGTCAGGATTCTTTAGAAAAAGCTCCGGACACACTGGTAGATGTAATACTTGCCAATCCTCCTTTCGGAACAAGGCCTGCCGGATCGGTGGATATCAACCGTTCGGATTTCTATGTAGAGACCAAGAACAACCAGCTTAATTTCTTACAGCACATCATGGTAATGCTAAAAAATGGAGGTCGTGCTGCCGTGGTACTGCCAGACAACGTCCTGTTTGAAGGTAATGCAGGTGAGATTATCCGCAAAGAACTGCTGAAGAACTTCAATCTGCATACAATACTCCGCCTACCCACCGGGATATTCTATGCGCAAGGAGTAAAGGCTAATGTTTTGTTCTTCTCTAAAGGAACTCCGACTCAGGATGTGTGGTTCTTTGATTATCGTACAGATATCAAACACACCTTAGCTACTAATCCAATGCAACGTCAACATTTGGACGAGTTTGTAGAATGCTACCAAGCCGACAACAGAGCGAACCGTAAAGAAACCTACGATGCAGAAACCAATCCGAATGGTCGTTGGCGTAAATACTCAATTAATGAAATTCTGGAACGGGACAAGACAAGTCTTGATATTAGCTGGATTAAACAAGGTGGAGACGAGGAGAATAAATCTCTAGCCGAACTGATGCAGGAAATCAAAACGAAAAGTGATAATATTAACAAGGCTGTAGCTGAACTACAGAAGCTAATAGCAAACATCAAAGAATAATGGGAGAAAATAATATTCAGGAAAGAGAAGATATTCTCTTTGAACGTATATCTCAGCTAATAGATGAATCGCGCAGAAAAATAAAGACCACCATTAATACAGCAATAGTTTACACAAACTATGGTGTTGGCAGCTATATTGTCGAGAATGAACAGCAAGGAGAGCAGCGTGCTGCATACGGAAAAGCGGTACTAAAAAGAGTTTCTGAAAAATTAACTGATAAATATGGTGAAGGATGGTCAGTAGAAACCCTTAAGAAGTGTAGAAAATTCTTCCAAATATATAGTCCTGTAACTGGGAGTATCCCCAAAAATCAATTAAAATCGGTCTACAGTGTAGACCAAATTCATCCATTCACTCTTTCTTGGTCTCATTATCTCGTTCTTATGCGTATAAAGAACGATGAAGAGCGTAACTTTTATGAGATTGAGTGCCAAAAGCAAGATTGGAGTGTACGTCAGTTGCAACGTCAATATGCTTCCAGTCTTTACGAGCGTTTGGCTTTAAGCCGTAATAAAGATGAAGTAATGCGTCTGGCGAAAGAGGGACAAACAGTAGAAAAACCAGACGATGTGATCAAAGACCCGCTTACACTGGAATTTCTTGGTCTAAAAGCAGATGACTCATACAGTGAGACAAAATTGGAAAGTGCCATTATAAGTAAGATGCGTGATTTCCTGCTCGAAATGGGTAAGGGATTCTTGTTCGAAGCACGGCAGAAGCGATTTACTTTTGATGAAGAACATTTCTATGTGGACTTGGTATTCTACAATCGTCTGTTGCAATGTTATTGCCTTATAGATCTAAAGAAAGATAAGCTAACCCATCAAGATCTCGGACAAATGCAAATGTACGTCAATTATTTCGATCGTTATGTAAAGCAGGATTTTGAAAAGCCAACCATCGGGATTCTTCTTTGTAAGAAAAAGAATGATGCATTAGTAGACTTAACTCTTCCCCAAAATGCCAATATTTATGCCTCTGCCTACGAACTCTATCTACCAGACAAGGCTCTTCTGCAATCAAAAGTAAAGGAATGGATAGAAGAGTTTGAAGAATACGAACCGGATGCCGAAAATACTAATAAGGAATAATCATAAATGCGACAAACTTATCGCAGATTTATAAAAAAACAATTAATGGATACGAAGAAATTACGTCAAAAAATACTCGACCTTGCAATACATGGCAAGCTCGTGCCGCAAGATCCTAATGATGAACCTGCTTCTGTTTTGCTCGAACGGATTAAAGCAGAAAAAGAACGTCTTATCAAAGAGGGTAAGATTAAGCGTAGCAAGAAGTCTGGTTCTTCTGATACGCTCCATTATGAGAACGTGCCGTTTGAGGTGCCGAGTTCGTGGGTGTGGTGCAGGCTGGAAGATATTGTATGCGAATTAAAATACGGAACTTCTGAGAAATCATCAAGTGTGGGTAAAATAGCTGTTTTACGAATGGGGAATATTACGAATGTTGGTACAATAGATTATTCGAATTTAGTGTATTCTTCGAATGATGAAGATATTGAACAATACTCTCTTGAAAAAGACGATTTACTGTTTAATCGCACAAATAGTAGTGAATGGGTTGGAAAAACGGCAATCTACAAGGAAGAACAACCAGCCATATATGCAGGCTATCTTATTCGTATTAGACCTTTATTGATTTCTTCTGACTACCTTAACACTGTAATGAATAGCGGCTATTATCGTGATTGGTGTTATGATGTGAAAACAGATGCTGTTAATCAGTCTAATATCAATGCCCAAAAGCTGTCGCAATTAATGATACCTATTCCTCCATTAAAGGAACAAGGAAGAATTGTAGCAGAGATGGATAAGTGGATTTCGTTAATTGACATAGTCAAGAATGGTAAAGATGATTTGCTGACTATAATAAAACAAGCCAAAAGTAAAATTCTTAACCTTGCCATTCGCGGAAAACTCGTACCACAAGACCCGAATGACGAACCAGCCATCGAACTGCTAAAACGTATAAATCCCGACTTCACACCTTGTGATAACGAGCATTATCAGAACTTACCTAAAGGATGGTGCATTGTACCTATGCAGATGTTATGTTCTTTGACCGATGGAGAAAAACAAAGTGGTATAGAAAGAATAAATCTTGATGTCAAATATTTACGTGGAGAACGTGATGCCAAGATGTTGAGTACAGGAAAGTATATTACCGAAAATTCTCTCTTGATACTGGTAGATGGCGAAAACTCCGGTGAAGTGTTCCAAACTCCAACTGAAGGCTATCAGGGTAGTACATTTAAACAGCTGTCTATAAACAATAATATGAATACCGATTATATGCTACAAGTTATCAATTTGCATCGTAAGACATTACGAGAAAATAAAGTTGGTTCAGCCATTCCGCACTTGAACAAAAAACTATTCAGAGCAATAGAAGTGCCGATGCCACCTTATGATGAGCAACATAGAATTATTAATGTGATAAACGTTGCATATAAGCATCTTGATGCAATCATGGAGAATCTATAAACTCTCCATGATTGTATCCAATTTAGTAAATGCTTTATAAACAGCATCTATAATTCGCTTTTGCTCTGCATGTGGAGGTACAGGTATTACCAATTTTGAATATTCTGAAATCCAATATCGTTTATGAGTATCACCAATTAAACGGGTGATACTCATAAACATCGCAACAAAGTCTATTTCAATACCCTTTTTAACTTGTAAAATCTTCATGGCAGATGATTTTACTTTGAAGGAGAACTCTACAAGTTTGGAATCTGTAGTAAAATCATCAAAGATGATGCAAGGCAAATTAGAATATATTCCCTCTACTTCATTAGTATGTCCTATAATGAATGATTTACCAGCTGTCAAAACCGGTATGGGATAAGTATCATTATAACTTGTAGAATTAACAATATATGCTGTTGGTTGCTCATAATCTACAATATCTTCTAGCCTGCATGTAGCCCATCCTTTAGATAAGTTCTGATAATGCTCGATACATTCTCTTATATTGTAGCCGTATTCATTATAAATCAATGTAATATGGTAACAAAATTTAAAAATTATCTCGCCAAAACTAACTTGGCAAAAAACACCATTACATCGTATGTATGGACGGTGCAGTATTTCCTCAATCATTACGAGGATGTAAATAAAAAGAACCTTTTGGCCTACAAAGGGTATTTAGTGGAAAACTTCAAACCGCAGACTGTCAATCTCCGATTGCAAGGTATCAACAAGTATCTTGAATTTGCCAGACAAGAGAAACTGAAGGTAAAATTCGTTAAAGTACAACAGAAAAACTTTTTGGAGAACGTAATCAGCGATGCCGATTATAAGTTTCTCAAAACATGCTTAAAAACAGACGGCTATGACGAGTGGTATTTCATCATATGGTTTATGGCTGCTACCGGTGCACGTGTCAGTGAACTGCTCCATATTAAAGCGGAGCATGTACATGTCGGGCATCTTGATCTTTACAGCAAAGGCGGTAAAATACGTCGTTTGTACATTCCGAAGAATTTGCGTATAGAAGCTACAAAATGGCTCAAAGAAAAAGGTTTTATTTCTGGTTATATATTCCTAAACCGATTTGGGGAACGTATTACGACACGCGGTATAGCTCAACAATTGAAACACTTTGCAGAAAAATACGGAATGAATAAGGAGGTTGTTTATCCTCATTCATTTCGACACCGTTTTGCAAAGAATTTTCTTGACCGTTTCAACGACCTTGCTCTACTTGCCGACCTTATGGGGCACGAAAGCATCGAAACCACTCGTATCTATCTTCGCCGTACTGCCAGCGAGCAACAAAAGATTGTGGATAAGGTGGTGAATTGGTAATTTTACAACAGGTTTTGGAAGTGTAGTCAACTACACTTCTAAGGCTTTTTGAATCTCATCAATGGATGTGAAAAGTTCCTCTATCTTTTGGACAATGCGTTGTTGTTCGATAAAAGGAGGTACAAAAATTACCAAATTTTCTAATACTCCAATATATAATTCTTTTTGATTAGTACTTCCTGCAAGATTATCTTGCAAATATCGTTGTATAAAACTGGATGAAATATAAGCATATAAGTATTGTGGGATAATATCATCTATTACTCTAATAACTGAAACATGTGAATCAGGAACAACAAATGGATATTGTCCTAAATAACTTTCATGAAATAGACGAGTTCTTCCCACAGTACCTGTACCTGTTGAATTGACAAGAATATCTCCAGTACGCAATTTATAGGTTTCACTCCATTTACAAATGGTTGATGGATCTAAAAATCTAGCTTGCTCTAAAGATATACCACCATCTTTAAAGTTGCACTTTTGAGCAAATACAGGATATGTTTTGTCGTTTTCCGAGTATTTAGGTGATTTACCTCTTGATAAAAAGGAACATAAATCTTTGAGCCTACATATACACCAATTTTGAGGTAACTTCCTACTATGCTCGTTATCACAAGGTGTGAAGTCGGGATTTATGCGTTTCAATAGCTCAATGGCAGGTTCGTCATTTGGGTCTTGTGGCACGAGTTTTCCATGAATGGCAAGGTCAAGGATTTTGCTCTTGGTTTGTTTGATGATAGTTTGTAGATCTGCTTTTCCTTGTTCGATTTGGTCAATCAAAGCAAACCACCTTTTTATTTCTGCCACAATGCGATGCTGTTCTGAAAGAGGAGGCAATGGTAAGTCAAAAGGTCTAATACTAGCCATATTCACATGGGTTACAGTTGAACCTGTAGCCTTACTTATCAGATGATTTCTCGAATAAGGAGTAAGCATGGCGTATGTAAGCCATACGGAATCAATAAGTGTATTCATTGGGCGAATCAAAACAGTTCTCTGCCCCAAACAAACCTGCTCATTCTCTCTGATAACAGCAACATTTCCAGCAGGTGCTTCTCTTGCGTATATTATATCATCAACTTGAGGAACTGCCCTTACATTTCTTTTGTCATAAACTTCCTTAGAAACTCGATGTACACCATCTAAAAGTAATTGTCCTTCACCGATATTAGGAGTACGCACCAAAGGGTATCCCTTTCCTTCATCTTTGGCTGTTGTATGAGGGCAATCTTCGATAAGAACTGTAATATCTTCCAGCCTGCACCACACCCACGAACTCGGCACCTCAAACGGCACGTTCTCATAATGGAGCGTATCAGAAGAACCAGACTTCTTGCTACGCTTAATCTTACCCTCTTTGATAAGACGTTCTTTTTCTGCTTTAATCCGTTCGAGCAAAACAGAAGCAGGTTCATCATTAGGATCTTGCGGCACGAGCTTGCCATATTCGTAAGATTGAGTGTTTTTTGACGTAATTTCTCAATATCCATACTTCTCGCACAGAAAAATATTAAAACCCAACTATTTGTCTGAACTCCCTTTACTTTGCATTCTTTCTTCTTATCTACTGTCATCGTCTATCCTCACACCGCTTCATATTCAAGCTATTCAATAATATTTTCCAATTTTATTCGTCTTTCTCGAAGGCTTTTCGTAAGTTTGTCAAAAGTACAGCGCATTCCATAGAAAAAAGTCTGATTATGAGTATGTATCAGGGCCTCATACTGATAATCTTAGCATGCAAGGTCCTCCCATAAGTAACATTTATTACTATGAACAACAAGCTGTTTACCTTTCTCGACCCTCTGCTGGGTTACATCGACAATGGTCGTTTCTTCCGCGAACCCTTCCGCTGGCTCTATGTCATCTTTGCCGTATTGAACTTGCTGTTTCCTATTTTTATACTGGCAAAGGTCATCGAGATGGACTTCTTCAAATATGCCGAAGGGAAATTAATCCTTGCTTTCATTCTGCTGTTCATTATCCTTTGCGCAGGAGCATGGGGAAGCTATCTGCTCTGGATGAACCGGAAAAACAAACTGAAAGAAGCTATTCAGGAAGAAAATGAATTCATTGCCATTCCTGTTGTATCGCACCTGACGC
>OHFG01000774.1_pt1 | contig 19456 bp, 15 predicted proteins | sample 1567411 | NCBI WGS metagenome assembly OHFG01 (sample SAMEA3879563, study PRJEB24766) | human gut metagenome | biome: human-associated habitat; feature: feces | place: USA | collected 1985/1987
CGGCGCCGCTGGCACCGACGATCGAAACCACCTCGCCGCGCGACACCTCGAGCGATACTCCCCGGAGCACCTCCAGCGCACCGTAACTCTTATGGATATCCGTAGCTTTTATCATGGGCGGAATGCTTTGAAAATACGTACCGTATCGACCGCTTCCTGCACATCGTGCACCCGCAGGATCGCGGCACCCTGCCTCAAACACTCCCAGCCCAGAGCGATCGTCCCGGCGAGCGCCCGGTCGGGCGTCGTATCGAGCACTTTATAGATCATGGACTTGCGCGACACTCCGGCCAGTACGGGATAGCCCAGCGAGCAAAGGTTGTGCAGCCCCCGAAGCAGATCGTAGTTCTGTTCGAGGGTTTTGGCGAACCCGAAGCCCGGATCGAAAATCAACCGACGCACGCCGCAGCGACGCAACTGCTCGGCACGGAGCCGGAAATAGGAAACGACCTCCTCCACCACATCGCGGTAAGAGGTCATCCCCTGCATCGTCGCAGGAGTACCCCGCATGTGCATAGCGATATAGGGAACGTCGTACTCGGCGACCACATCGACGATGGCCGGATCCATCTCTCCGGCCGAGATGTCATTGACGATCACCGGGCCGAATGTTTCGAGCACCCGCCGGGCCACCTCAGCACGGAACGTATCGACCGAAACGGGCAGTGTGGGAGCGATCCGCCGCACGGCGGCCACCCCCGCTTCCACACGACGCCACTCCTCCTCGGGCGTCACCTCGGCGGCTCCGGACCGGGAGGAGTAGCCTCCGACGTCGAACAGATCGCAACCGGCATCGGCCGGTGTGCGGCTGCCGGCGAAAAAGGAGTCGGGCGTGACATTGACGATCGCCATAACGCGCGGCGTGGTCAAATCAGGCAGAATGTTTTCGGTTTTCATCGCGTAACAATTTATCCAGACGGGCAACCTCGTATTCGAGCTCCCCGAGATTTATATTGACAAGGGTATAGTCGGCCCGCCGGCGCAACTCCTCTTCGTCGAGCTGGACCGCGATACGGCGCCGTACCTCCTCGGCCGAAGCCCCGTCACGCAGGCAGGTGCGTGCAATACGCACGTCGATAGGAGCCGTGACCGCGATCGTACGGTCCACATACCCCTCCAATCCGGCCTCGAAAAGGATGGCGCTCTCCAAAACCACATAGTCGGCGCCGGACTGCCGCCCGCACCACCGTTCGAAATCCTCCATCACGGCGGGGTGCACCAGCGCGTTGAGCGCCGAAAGCTCCGCAGGATCGGAAAAGACACGGCCGGCCAGCAACTTGCGATTCAAACGTCCGCCCGCATAGACCTCCTCCCCGAAGCGTGCGGCGAGCCGCCTCCGTAACGGCCCATCCTCCTCCATAAGGCGTTTGGCCTGCGTATCGGAATCATAGACAGGGGCGCCGCAAGCGGCAAAAAGCCGGCAGACGGTCGATTTACCGCTGCCGATACCTCCTGTTATACCTACCTTAATCATTTTTCTTGCTGACGGGGATCCGGAATTTCGGGAACCGATCCGACGGAGATGACCTTGATATCGCTCAACCGGACGGAAATGGCGTTGTGCAGAGAGAGAGAATCTATCTTCAGGAATTTCTCTCCGTCCTCGGCCTTCACGGAGCGGAATTTCAACTCCGACAGGGGAATCCGGAGCCGCTTACTCATATAGACTCGATAGCCGAACAAGTTGGTACCGACTCCTTCCACCACACAGGAAACTTTGAAACGCTCGCCGTCCACATTCACGGTGAAGGGCTGCTCGGTCGTATAGGTATAGTTCAACTTGGCGATATACCACAGGATGAACGACGCGACGAGCAAAGCCAGAAAGACCGGAGATACATAACGACGCAGCCAACCGAAACGCTCCATGACAGACAATTTTTAAGTCAGGCAAAGTTAAAAATAAAATAGGCCGCAACAATACGTTGCAGCCTATTTTATTCAAAAAGCGGACCTTTATTTCTTGCCGAGGCCCTCGCGCTTCATCAGACCGTAAGCGATCGGAGTCGCCACGAACAGGGTCGAAAGCGTACCGACAACCACACCCAAAGCCAATGCGAAGATAAACCCGCGAATCGTCTCGCCGCCGAAGAAGAGGATGGCGAGCAGAGTAACCAATGTCGTACCCGACGTATTGATCGTACGCGACAGGGTCGCATTGAGCGCATTGTTCACGTTCTCGCGCAGATCGCGCTTGGGATAGAGCACCAGATATTCACGGATACGGTCGAAAACCACCACCGTATCGTTGATCGTATAACCGATGATCGTCAGAATCGCCGCGATGAAGGCCTGGTTCACCTCCAGGTTGAAGGGCAGCCAGCCGTAGCAGAGCGAGAAGACGCCGATCACCACCAGGGCATTGAATGCCAGCGCGGTCGTAGCGCCGGTCGCATACTGCCATTTCTTGAAGCGGAGCGAAATGTAGAGGCCGATGGCGATCAGCGAGAAGAGCACCGACCAAATAGCGCCCCAAGTCATATCCTTGGCGATCGAAGGACCGATCTTGTCTGCCGTAAGAATACCGTTGATATCGTTTTGCGTATTGCGGAAATTCTCGAAGGTGATGGGATAACCGTACAGACCATGCAGCGCGTCGTACAGAATCCGATCCACTTCCGAAGTAGCCTCGTCCGAAGTGTCGTCGTACTTGTACTGCGTCACGATACGCATCTGGTTCTCATTGCCGTACTGCTTCACCTCGAAGCTGACATTAGCGGCATCCTCGTAACCGGAGAAGACATCCTGCAACTTCATACGTACCTCCTCTGCCTGTACCGGGCGGTCGAAACGAATCACGTATGCACGGCCGCCGGTGAACTCAGCACCCATGTTCAGACCGCGTACCGCGAACGAAACGCACGAAACGGCCAAAACGACGATCATAACGATGTAGGAGATCTTACTCTTGCCCAGGAAGTCGAAATGAGCGTTGCCCATAAGATTCTCCGACCACTTGCGCGAGAAGGAGATCTTTCCCCATTTATTGACTACGCCCTCGATCAGCAGGCGGGTAATGAAGATCGAACAGAAGAGCGAGGTCAGAATACCGATAATCAACGTAGTGGCGAAACCCTGCACCGGACCGTTTCCGAAGATGAACAGAACGATACCGGTGATGATCGTGGTAAGGTTACCGTCGATGATCGCGGAGTATGCTTTCGAGAAACCGTCCTTGATAGCCAGGCTCAAACCCTTACCGCCGCGAAGCTCCTCCTTGATGCGTTCGTAAATAATCACGTTGGCATCCACGGCCATACCCATCGTCAGCACGATACCCGCGATACCGGGCAGCGTCAGCACGGCACCGAACGAAACCAGAACACCGAGCAGCAGGAATACGTTGCACAACAAGGCGATATCGGACAACCAGCCGGCTGTCTTATAGTAGAGGCCCATATAGAGAAGCACCAGCACGAACGCGAGTACAAACGAAAGAATACCCGCATTGATCGACTCCTGCCCCAGCGACGGACCTACGACGGTATCCTGAATAATACGTGCCGGAGCGGGCACCTTACCCGACTTGAGCACGTTGGCGAGGTCTTTCGCCTCCTGAATGGTGAAGTTACCCGAGATTTCCGAACTTCCGCCTTCGATCTTCTGGCGAACGACCGGAGCGGAATAGACATAACCGTCGAGCACGATGGCGATGCAGCGGCCGATATTGTCGCCCGTCAGACGCGCCCAGTCCTGAATACCTTCCGAGTTCATCGACATCGAAACCTTGGCTTCGGCACCGCGCTCGGCATAGGTTTCACGCGCATCCACGATCACGCTGCCGTCCAGCGGAGCCTTGCCGTCGGGCGTGCTGACCTTGAGCGCATAAAGAGAGAAACGCCCGTTGTTCTGCGGTTCGCCCTTGATACCCCACTCGAAACGAACGTCCGAAGGCAGCAACTCGCGCACGGCATCCATACGCAGGTAGCCGGCAACGGTCGCCGTATCGGCAACGGCTACGGAACCCACGACAGCGCCTCCGCCATCATAGGGATTGAGCAGCGAGAAGAGCGGATTTTCCTCGCGGGTATAGCGGGATGCCCCCGAAGCCGAGGCAGCCTCCTCCGCAGCCGGAGCATTGTTCTGCACCTCTGCGATCAGGCTTTCGGTCGTATCTTCGGTACCGGCAGCAGTCGGCTGCTCCTCAGTAAGCGTTTCCTCCACGGCCGCATCGGTCGCCCCGGCAGCCAATTCGTCGCGCAAAAGCTGATCGGCCTGCTCCAGGGCACGCACCAACTCGGTGTTATTATAAGTCGTCCAGAACTCGAGCGAAGCGGTACCCTGCAACAGCTTGCGTACGCGCTCCGGCTCCTTCACGCCCGGCAGCTCGACCAGAATACGGTGCGAATTGGGCAGGCGCTGGATGTTGGGCTGCGTAACGCCGAAATGGTCGATACGACTGCGCAGGATGTTGAACGAAGCGTCGATCGCAGCGTCGGTTTCCTCCTGCAAGATCTTCTCGACCTCGCTGTCCGAGCTGTTCGGCGTGATATCCTTACGATCCGGACTTACGAAAAGCGCAGCCAGCGGAGCACCGCCGGAAACCTCACGATAAGCCTTGGCGAACTCGCCGATGTAGTTGTTGGTACCCTCTTTAAGCGCCTTGTTGGCACGGGCGATGGCCTCCTCGAACATCGGATCGTGTGCGCTGTCACCTGCCAGGGCTTTCAGCACGTCCTCCACCTGCACCTCGAGCATGACATTCATACCGCCCTTCAGGTCGAGACCCAAGTTGATCTCCTTCTCCTTGACCTCCTTGTAGGTGAATGAAATGAATCCGAGATCATAAACGGGCCTGTTCTGCACGGAGTCCAGGTAATAGATCTCCGCCGCCTGACGGAGCGAATCCGACTCCGAAACTTTCGCGGCATACTCGGCCGCCTTTTTCTCCACGCTTCTCGCTTTCAGTGAGAAGGAGAGCTGGTAGATACAAGCAATCGCCAGCAGGATTGCAAGTAACTTGATTACGCCTTTACTTTGCATTGGGTATAAATTAGTTTGTTATAATTTGTTTGTTTCTTTTCCGTTACCCGAAACGGGATTTCAGAAATCCCAATAAACGCACAAAAATAGAAAAAATTGCGGGAAACAAAAAAGGAATAGACAAAAAAACGCTGGAAACCATCCGATTTCACCGTTGAAACCGAAAATCGAAGGAGTGCGATTTCATTTCCGGGCGGCACCCCGACAGCAAAGACCGCACACCGGACGCGCGGGAAAACACCGAAGGAGTCCGACCGTCCCGACCGGCAACAAGGGCGCTGAAAAGCGGTATCGAAGCACCTGTTCCCCGAAACCGCAGCCCGCAATCCGCCCTACAGACAAAAAAGCCAGGGCCGACATACTGCCGACCCTGGCTCTTCTACCGGAAAGTCCGCAAACCGAACCTTCCCTCCAACTTTTTATTTAACCTCTTCGAACTCTACATCTTCGGGCTGATTGGATCCACCCTGCTGCTGACCGTTCGTACCGGCTCCTGCATCGGCATGGGGAGCACCCTGCTGGGCACCGCCCTGCTGCTGTTGCGCGGCATAGATATCCTGCGAAGCAGCCTGCCATGCTGCATTGAGCTCGGCCAAAGCCGTATCGATAGCGGCTACGTCAGCGTTCTTATGCGCTTCCTTCAACTTGCCCAGCGCCGTTTCGATGGCAGCCTTCTTGTCGGCCGGCAACTTGTCGCCGTACTCTTTGAGCTGTTTCTCGGTAGCGAAGATGTTCGAATCGGCGGCGTTGATCTTGTCGATACGCTCCTTCTCCTCTTTGTCCTTCGCCTCGTTAGCCTTGGCTTCGTCGCGCATACGCTGGATCTCCTGCTCGGTAAGACCCGACGAAGCCTCGATGCGGATCTTCTGCTCCTTACCCGTACCCTTATCTTTAGCCGATACGTTCAGGATGCCGTTGGCGTCGATATCGAAGGTCACCTCGATCTGCGGCACACCGCGCGGAGCGGCCGGAATACCGTCCAGGTGGAAGCGGCCGATCGACTTGTTGTCGCGGGCCAGCGGACGCTCGCCCTGGCAGACGTTGATCTCCACCGAAGGCTGGTTGTCGGCCGCCGTCGAGAAGACCTCGCTCTTACGGGTCGGGATCGTCGTATTGGCCTCGATCAGCTTGGTCATCACACCGCCCAGGGTTTCGATACCCAGCGACAGCGGAGTGACATCCAGCAGCAGCACGTCCTTCACCTCACCGGTCAGGACACCGCCCTGGATCGCAGCGCCGATGGCAACGACTTCGTCGGGGTTCACTCCCTTGCTGGGCACCTTACCGAAGAAATCCTCGACGACCTTCTGGATCGCGGGAATACGGGTCGAACCGCCCACGAGGATCACCTCGTCGATCTGCTTGGCATCGAGCCCGGCATCACGCAGAGCTACCTTGCAAGGCTCGATGGTCTTGTGGATCAGGTGATCGCACAACTGCTCGAATTTGGCACGCGTAAGCGTCATAACCAGGTGCTGCGGAATACCGTCGATCGGCATGATGTACGGAAGGTTGATCTCTGTCGTAGTCGAAGACGACAATTCGATCTTCGCCTTCTCGGCAGCCTCCTTCAGACGCTGCAATGCCATCGGGTCCTTGCGCAGATCCACGTTGTGTTCGGCTTTGAATGCCTCGGCCATATAGTCGATCAACACGTGGTCGAAATCGTCACCGCCCAGGTGCGTATCGCCGTTGGTCGATTTCACTTCGAACACGCCGTCGCCCAGCTCCAGGATCGAAATATCGAACGTACCGCCGCCCAGGTCGAAGACAGCGACTTTCATGTCATTGCCTTTTTTATCCAAACCGTAAGCCAATGCAGCGGCCGTCGGCTCGTTGATGATACGACGCACTTTCAGTCCCGCAATCTCACCGGCCTCCTTCGTGGCCTGACGCTGCGAGTCGGAGAAATAGGCCGGAACGGTAATCACCGCTTCCGAAACCTCCTGCCCCAGGTAATCCTCGGCCGTCTTTTTCATCTTTTGAAGAATGATCGCCGAAATCTCCTGCGGCGTGTACTGCCGTCCGTCGATATCCACACGCGGCGTATTGTTGTCGCCGCGTACTACCTTATAAGGAGCACGCTCGATCTCCGACTGTACCTGATCGTAGGTCTCGCCCATGAAACGTTTGATCGAGAAAATCGTACGTTTAGGATTAGTAATTGCCTGACGTTTAGCCGGATCTCCCACTTTACGTTCTCCATTGTCGGTGAATGCGACGATCGAAGGAGTCGTACGATGCCCTTCGGAATTAGGAATTACGATGGGTTCGTTACCTTCCATCACTGCGACGCAAGAGTTCGTCGTACCTAAATCAATACCAATAATCTTTGCCATAATATCGTTGCTTTATAGTTTAATAATTTCTTTTTCAGCTCCGCTTCCACAGCCCTGCCGCTGCCGTGCGGACGATCGTTTAGTGAACAAAGGTTGTACCAAATGTTCTTTTCGCACCATCCTGCTTTTCCGGAGCGTAAAATCTGACAAACCGCCGGAAGGACTGACATTCCGACTGTCACAATGGCAGCCCGAAACTCCCTTTCGGACATCGCTGTCATTCCGCAGCCTGCCTGCCCCCGATCCGCACGACGATACGGAATGCAACAGAAAACCCCGGCCTCTGGAGCCGGGGTGCCATAATCGGGGATTCCGATCCTATTTTTCATTCAGAATACGCATCGCCGCATCCAGGATCGTCGTATCGTCCAACGTCACAACGCCGCCGTCGGGCCCTTGTTCGATATGAATGCCTACGCCTTCCTTCGCCTCGGGGTGCCGTCCGCCGAAATAATTACGAACCGAATCGACCGAGATTCCCAATTCGTCTGCAATCCGTTGCGAGCTGCCGCTGGGCAGTCTGTCCTTGATACGACGCAACTCATTAAATGTGATAATCATACTGCTAATTATTTAGGTTGAATTTATTTTTCGTCTTCTCCGCTTCCGACAAAGTCCGACCCTGTTCGGCACCCATTTGTCGGCAGACCGGAGATGGCCTCTTTTTCTTTCCTCTAAATTAAATCCTTTTCCGATAATTTCAAAATTTTCCGGAACAAAAAGTTGAAAAAATCGTCAATTACACCCAATTTACCGACAGAATCCGTCTTACAATCGAAATGTTCCAAATCCAATGCCGGGAATGAGTCGGGAATGAAAAGCCCCGCAGCCAAAGGAATAAAAACCGAAGCCGCCCGCAGGAATCCTGCAGACGGCCAGAAAACAAAACCGGCAACGGACTATTGAGCCGGCTCGATATAAAATTCGATCAACAGCGGCGTATAGGGCAAAACCTCGGTGATCGTCGTACTGGTCGATGTGGAGTTGTCCACGTAGTAAGGATTATAGACCGAACCGCCGTAAAGACCGTTCATATAGCTGCCATAATAATCGTCGTAATAGTTGCCCATGTAATTATTACCGTAGTAATTGTTCATCATGCCGTAATAATTCATCATAGCGTACGTAGCGGCGTAATTCGTAGAAGAACTGGTCTGGGTTGTCCCGGTAATGCCGACCACACCGTACGCATTGCTCGAAACGGTCAGCAAAGCGCCCCAGCTTCCGTAGCGGAAGTGCGGCAAGGCGTAATACCAGGCCAGAATCTGTTTGTCCTTATTCAGCGAAGGAGTGTAGCTCATGTACGTACCGGTGGATTCCACCTCGCCGTAAACGATTCGTTTCACCTCGTCGATATTGGTACTCTGTACGAACCCGTCCAGGAATCGGGCGATGTACCAGACCCGGACATTCTTCTCGGGATCGATCAGTTCGCCCGGTTCGTCCGTACCGAAGCGCTCGACCAAAGCCTTGTTGATCTTACGATCGATCTCGTCCGCCTTCTGCTGCGATCCCACATAAACATTCGAATAGGTGAAAAGTCCGGTCGCATCGTCCGCAGGATTGAAACTCTCGTTCACATAGATTTGAGGCGCCTCCGACGTGGCGATTTTCCAACGATACGACGAGGCCGGCTCTCCGGCTTTGACCGAAGCCGTTTCGGAATCGTCGTCCTGCGGAGGAGCCGTCGGGTCCAGTCCGCCGTTCGCCGCCGCAAAATCATCGACCGCGACGCTCTCCGTTTCAATCGGCTGACTCGATCTTCCGACCAGCTTGATCCGGGCGATCATCGGGTGGTTGGCACTCAATGCATACTGCCCCTCGTAACCTCCGTCGCCATTGGCTTCGGTGGATATGATCGTCGCAGGCATATACAGCACGACCTCGGCCCCCACGCGCAATTCGACCTCACGGGGAAATCCCTTCTGCGCGGCATACGTTTCACCCAGCTTCAACGGGTTCCGCATAGCCAGATAAGTCCCCTCCTTGAAAGTTCCGCTCGCCAGCTCACCGTAGAACTGATAGTAAGGAACGTAATGTGTATAAGGAGTAAAAGTTCCCTGCTGAAGCGCATAAACGGAATCCCGGGCCACACTGATATTCCCCTGCAAATCCCGCCCCGTGATATCGTACCACACCCAGCTCTCCGTCTCCAGAATCGCACTGTCCGCCAGATCGCCCAGCGAAATGACATCCACGTAATACTCCCCTTCCTCCTGGTAATTCTCCAGCAGATCGGGACGATTCTGCGTCATCCAGGCTTTCAGAGCTTTGTTCTGGGTATTCCCCGGATAAGCATTGTCAGGCTCCTCAGCGCAGGAGCAGAGCGTCGTCAGACCGAAAAGGAGTATCGCAGGCAACCAACGTCCCATACTATTCATTGTTTTCTTATTTACGAACCGAATCAATCGTATAAAAAACGGCGATCGGACTCTGCTCCGGAATGAAATTGATCAGCGCATCGCCGTAAGCCATATTGTATGTCATATATACTTCGACCGTATCTTTCTCGCGGCAGCCCGGCAGCGACAATTCGACCCCTTCGACGAAAGAACCGCCGCCCACACGGACGGGACGGGGTTCGAAACTCCAGTATTTCGTATCGAGTCCCTGCTCCTGAAGTTTTTCGGCCCACTTTCTGTCGTTGGTGTAGATCGGCATCGTACTCGCAGTGATTGCCCGATTCTCGAACAGATAGACCCAGAAAACAAGATCCACCTCATCGCCGATCTCCGCTTCAGGACGCGTCTGACGTTCCGAATCGTAATAATGGTAAATATATCGATACGACCAGCGCCCGAACGTGGAGTAAAAATCGAGGTCTTCATCCGAACTCATAGCCTCCTGCTCGGTCACCAGACGGGGCTGGTGGCTACCGGAAAGGAAACTCTCGAACTGCTGCTGCTGTTCGGGAAGAACCTTGTCATCCTCGCCGCAGCCGGTAACAACCAGCAACGCAGCAAGCAAAATATGGAAACGGATTTTCGACATACAATCGCGCAAATTTAACAAATCCTGCGGGACTTGCAAAATTTACCGGGCTTCATTCTTCGTTTTCCCGACCGACATCGCTCGGACAGTCCCGAAGTCCGGAAACCCGGAATCATTCGCATCGCGTCCCCGGCCCGGCAACTCCACACACCGAAGCCCGCCTCGCCCGCCGGTGCTCTTCTTAACAATACGGCAGACCGGACGATTTTAGTATTCGTACAGAGATAAAAAACGACGATTACACCCCGAACGTATCGCGGCTCGGCTATACACTGCATCGCTTACGGCGGCGATACCACGCCCACACACCCCGCGAACCGCGATTGCAAATCCGCTGCAGCGACTGCGAGGCCGGATGCTGCCAACGCAGACGCCGCAGTCAGCCCCCCCGAAAAACAATGTTTCCCTCTCTGGCAAAGAAACCCGACGGTCCGGCGACCGGTTTTCCTGCGCTCCCGACACAGAACCGGAGCTGCACACGAAAGCCCGCGTCGCGACAAAACGATATAAAGTCCGATCTTCCGAACGTTCGGACCATCCGAAACGTCCGGAAACGAACCGAACAAAAAAATCGACTGCCGGAGCGATTCTTTCGCTCCGGCAGCTCCAATAACTTTTTTACAAAACAAAATCAGACTCTACGCTGTCCGTCCTGAAGCCACTCCCTGCGATGCCTCTTAACGGCACATACGACCAGGGTTATGATGACCGATAAAACAACAAGACCAAACATAAGGCCGACAAAGCCTGCAAATCCTTCCATTTTTACGATAAACATTTTGGGGGTTCGTTTACTCTTTTCGGCGCAAAACTAATATAAAAAAATTCCCCCCCCCCAAATATTTTAAGAAAAATATAAAAAAAAGTTTCAAAAATATTAAATCGACAAAAACAAGAAGGCCGTTACAAAAACGTAATAATTAATCGGGAACGTAGCGCCCCACGCCCCTTTCGAGAAGGATATTTAGGGAAAGATCCGCGTTACAGACGCGGACACATACCGCGAATAAGCGACCCTCGGATTCGATGCTGCAACCGTCAAAAAAAGATACATCGAAAGATATGAGTACCCTGCGAAATAGAAATGTACGATTATATGCTACAATCGTTTAAGGGACATACGGACCAGATCCTCCACCGAAGCTCCGGGATTTTCCCGAGCAACGATTTTTACGACTTTATCCGCCGCCGCTTTCCCGAACCCGAGCATGACCAGCGCCGCAAGCGCCTCCTCGTAATCCCCGCCGGCGACGGGGGCCGTAACAGTATCCCCCGTCAGTCCCAGGCCGGCCATCTTGCCGCTCAACTCGACGATGATCTTCTGCGCCGTTTTCAGCCCCAATCCCTTGACATTTTTGAGAAGGACGGCGTTTTCGGTAGCGATGATCCCCTGCAACTCCCTCGGCGAATAGGTCGAGAGAATCATCCGGGCGGTATTGCCGCCTACGCCGGAGACACTTATCAGGTGGCGGAACAGTTCCCGTTCGGCCTTCGACGCAAAGCCGTAAAGCAACTGGGCGTCTTCCCGAACCACGTAATGAACGAACAGTTTCACTCGGTCGGAGTGCTCGATTTCGGAATATGTCTGCAACGATATCTGAAGAAAGTACCCCACTCCGCCGACATCCAACACGGCATGGGTGGGAGCGAGTTCGGAAATGGTACCGGAGAGATATTCGTACATGAGTTTCTAATTTTGAATGTGGCTTGACAAAAGTAAAGATTTTTTTCTACCTTTGCCTTTCAAAGCGATATTTTTAACCAAAACAACGGATAACACATGAAAAAACTCTTCTTCGCGGCATTGATCGCCCTGGCAGGATTTACCGCCTGCGGCACCAAAAACGTCGAAACGGCAGCTACCGAAGCAACCGAGCAACGGGAAGTAGGCGGCGGTGACATCGCATACGTGCAGGTCGAAGCCGTGCTCGCGCAGTCCGATCTTTACAATGCAGAAGGCATCGCCCTGAAAGACAAGACCGAAAAGGCACAGAAGAGCTGGGCACAGAAGGAGCAGAACTTCCAGTACGAAGTAGCCCAGCTCCAGGAGAAATACCAAAAGGGGCTTATCACCACCAACGACGCGCAATCCACACAGGAGAACATCGAGCGCCGCATAGCTTCGTACCAGGCTGCGGCACAGAAGGAAGCCAAAGCGCTCGACGAAGAGAATTTCGTCTTCTCGAACCGGGCTCAGGACCTGCTGCACCGCGCCATCGAGAACCTCAATGCCGATGGTCGTTACAAACTCATCGTCAATGCCAATGCCCTGCTCGACGCCGATTCGACGCTCGACATCACGCCCGCCGTGCTTCAGGAGGTGAATCGTCTTTATGCCTTGGAAAAGAAAGACAAGGACAAGAAATAGAAGAGCGCTCCGCTCACCCGGGGTCCGTACCTCGACAAAAAAGTAACGGCTTTGTTTCAGAGTCGTTACTTTTTTAAGTAATTTTGCCTCTAATTAACGAACGTGATTATATGCTTTTAGTACCCCTCCTGGGCGCAACGACCCATTTTCCCGTCGAGGAGAAGATTTAGGGATAGAGCGGAGTACAAACGCGGACACGGATCGCGGACGAACGATTCTCGGATACGATGCCGCGACCGTCGGACAGCGACACATTGAAAGATATAATTGCCTTAACGAAATACACCATGGGATTTGTTCCGTTCACATTCATCGATTTCATAGATATCATCCTGGTAGCGGCGATCATGTTCTGGATCTACCGCGCTACCCGGGGAACAAACGCCCCCTACATCATCTCCGGGATCATCATGATCTACCTGATGTGGGTTGTCGTACGCACGCTCAACATGGAGCTGCTCTCCAACATCCTGGGGCAGTTCGTCAGCGTCGGCGTCATCGCCCTTATCATCGTCTTCCAGCCCGAAATCAGGCGGTTTTTGCAGATGATCGGCATGCGCCAGAAACGGTTCAACTTCATCGCCCGCATCTTCAACCGAAACGACAATACATCGGTAACGATCATCGCACCGATCGTCCAGGCCTGCCGGGAGATGTCCGCCCACAAAACGGGAGCGCTCATCGTGATCGGCCGCCAGAGCGACCTGCGGCTCATCACCGAAGGCGGTATCGCCATCGATGCCAAAATCTCGACGCCGCTTCTCGAAAATATCTTCTTCAAGAACGCACCGCTGCACGACGGCGCCGTCGTCATCGAAGGCGACCGCATCGTCGCAGCCAAATGCATCCTCCCCGTAACGCAGAGCGACGTTCCCAAATCCTACGGTACGCGTCACCGGGCCGCGATCGGCATGAGCGAAATTTCGGACGCGATCATTCTGGTCGTTTCCGAAGAAACCGGCGGCATCTCGATCGCACACGGCGGGACGATCCACCGCGACATCGCTCCCGATCAACTGGCCAATCTATTACAACGTCATTTCGGAGCCAACCGGCAAAAAGGCCGTCACGCGACGATGGGTAGTTAGACACTCTTCACATCACCATACCATGCTGCTCCCCTCCCCGACGGACCGTCTTATTCTGCGCTGTTGGCAGGATGAAGATTTTCCCGCATTCGCCCGGATGAACGCCGATTCCCGGGTGATGGAGTATTTTCCCGCTCCGCTCTCCCTCCCGGAATCCGCCGCCTTCTTCGACCGCATCCGCCGGGAATTCGAAACGGAAGGGTTCGGACTCTACGCCCTCGAACGTCGCACGGACGGGGAGCTGCTGGGTTATACGGGACTTCACCGGGTCACGTTCGACGGACCATTGTACGGCCGGGTGGAAATCGGCTGGCGACTGCGCAGCGACATGTGGGGCAACGGGTATGCCACGGAAGCGGCCCGAAGCTGTCTTCATTACGCCAGCCTGTCGAAAATGGAATCCATTATCTCTTTCACCGCCTTGAGCAATCTGCGCTCACAACGGGTCATGCAACGGCTCGGTATGACACGATTACAGGAATTCGACCACCCCGCACTACCAACGGGACATCCTCTACGACGGCACGTCCTGTACATGATCCGGACGAGCGGATACGCAGAAACAGAACCGGAAACCCGGCCGGAAAACCTTCGATAAAACCCACGACGCCCCTCTAATCTGCGAGCCGCCGCCGACAAAATTTCCCGGCAGCGGCACGCCCTACAATACCCGAAAACGTTAGACCAAGGACCGGAGCACTGCACGGGGAACCTTCGAATATTCCAACAACTGTCGTCACCGAATATTCCATCGGTCAAGATCGCAAACGGGTCCCTGTCCCGGCCTCCCGGCCCAAACTATGAACCGAAACCTTATCGAAAATTCGACCGTGCGAACAGCCCTTCGTATCCGAATCTTGTCCTCCCGCCTAAAAACCGGCCCGGCCGAAGTTCTGACCTTATGGCCAACCAGACCGTTCGAAGCTGCATAAAAAAAGCCGTGGAAAAATCCACAGCCTTTTATATCGGAATGAATCGCCCGCTTATTCGGCAGGAGCAGCGGCCGGCGCAGGCTGCTGATCGGAAGCCGGAAGTTCCGCCTGCGGAACCGCAGGAGCGGGATCTTCGACGATCATCTTCTCCATCAGCGCATTGGCATCTTTCTCGAGTTCCACGTTGCTGCGAGCCACCAGACCGCGATCCATAGCCAGCGTAGCCAACAGACTCAACACGACGATCACGACGGCCATCGTCCACGTAAATTTCTCCAGGAAATCCGAAGTCTGGCGAACGCCCATCACCTGGTTCGAAGCGCCGAAATTGGCAGCCATGCCGCTTTTGGGATTCTGAACGAGTACAGCCAGAATGATGAGAATACTTGCAACCAGAATCAGAATGATACAAAGAGTGTATAACATGTTCCTATCGTTTTAATTATTTATTTGCGATTTTGTCAATAAGCGACGCAAAGTAAACACTTTTTTCCGGATTTAACAAACTTAATTTGCGATAAATGGCGATTGCTTCGTCGCAAAGCCCCTGGGCCAGGTAGATTTCCGCCATCCTCCGTAACGAGGTCGTCGTCACCGCTCAATTCGGCCTCGGTGCGGACCTCTTCAACGACTTCGCCCTCCTCGGCCACGATCCGATGTCCCCCCTCCTTCAGGAAACGGTCGATCAGGTCGGCAGGCGAAAGCGCACAAAGCGCCTCCCGATCGACCGTGAACCGTCCGAGCGGCAACAGACGCGACACCGCCGCGATCGACACCCGACGATCGGAACGCCCGGTTTGAAGCACGCGCAGGATACGGGCGGGAGTAAACCACTCGTAACGCTCGACGAGCGCATCGAGCTGCGCTTCATCGACCGGGCCTACCGTGCCTCCGGACATCGTATATTCCTTGAAATCCGCCATCCGCTACCAGTTTGCCGCCGATGCCTGGAAAATGTCCGTCACCAGTTTATCGACGATTTGGGGAATCAGTTCGCCCTCGATTTCATTCAGCAGTTTCGAAGAATCGAAATCCTCGAACGCCGAAAACGTCTTTTTCCACGACATGCTCTCGTCCACCGCATTGGTGAAGCGCACATTGACGGTAATGGTCAATCGGTTCAACAGGGCCGTTTCGGACGAACCCGAAACCGAAGCCGTCGTCGAAGTATAACCGGTGATCTCGCCTTCGAAAGCGAAATCGCCGCCTTCGTCCACCTGCGTCAAACGCGTCTGGCGCGTAAACTTGTCCCGCAAGGCATCCGTCAGCGTCGAGCTCAGGATCGGAGCCACCATCGGGGCGTTGTTCGGGAAATAGGCCACACTGAAGGTCTTGGCATCGGGCGGAATCGAAGCGCCCGACAACGAATAGTTCACCTTGTACCCGCAACCGGCCAGCAAGAGGCCCGCTGCGACGACGATCGCATATTTGAGTACAGCTTTCATTCGATTATAGACGATATTTTTCAGGAGTTCTCGTCGATGCCGAGCTCCTTGATTTTACGGTAAAGAGTTCTCTCCGACATAAACAGCTCGGCAGCGGCTTCCCTGCGGCGGCCGTTGTTGCGCCGCAGGGCCCGAAGGATCTGCTCCCGCAGCACATCGGCTTTGGTCAGTTCCCGCGAAGGCTGTTCATCGACCACCTCCTCGCTCTCCGCATAGTCCGGAGAAGCGATGCTGTGGGCGGAAGCCGGCAACAACCCCGCCAGGTCTTTGGTCGGCTCGGCAGGACGCTCGGCACGCTGCATCAGCTCGGTAAGCATCCGCTTCAGGTCATTGACGTCGGCCCGCAGGTCGAAAAGCACTTTGTAAAGCAACTCCCGTTCGAAAGACACGCCGTCGTCCGAACCGCTATGCAAGGCCGTACTCATCGACGTAGATGCTCCACTTTGAGGTTGTGCGGGCAGGTACTTCGTCAGGATGGCAGGCGTAATGAGCCGTGCCTCCTCGATGGCGGAAATCTGTTCGGCGACATTTTTCAACTGACGGATATTGCCCCGCCAATAGTAATTCTCCAGCATCTGCCGGGCCTCGGGGTCCAGAGAAATGGCCGGCATACGGTACTGGGCCGCGACATCGGCCGCGAACTTGCGGAAAAGCAGGAAAATATCCTCCTTCCGTTCCCGCAGAGGAGGCACCAGGATCGGCACCGTGTTGAGCCGATAATAGAGATCCTCGCGGAAACGTCCCGCCTGGATCGCCTCCTGCAAATTCGTATTCGTCGCCGCTACCACGCGCACGTTGGTCTTCTGCACCTTGGCCGAACCGACGCGGATGAACTCGCCGGTCTGCAACACACGCAACAACCGCACCTGGGTCGAATGAGGCAGCTCGGCCACCTCGTCCAGAAAGATCGTCCCGCCGTCCGCCTCCTCGAAATAACCCTTGCGGGCTTCGACTGCTCCGGTGAAGGCCCCCTTCTCGTGTCCGAACAATTCGGAATCGATCGTTCCTTCGGGAATAGCGCCGCAGTTCACGGCGATATATTTATTGTGTTTACGTGCCGAATAGGCATGGATCACCTGCGGGAAAAACTCCTTGCCGACGCCGCTTTCACCCGTAACGAGTACCGAAAGATCGGTCGGCGCCACACGCAGGGCAACCTCCAGCGCACGATTGAGCGCCTCGGAGTTGCCGATGATCCCGAAACGGTTTTTTATGGATGTCAGATCTGTCATTCCTACTCAATCAATCCGGTTTTACAGCCAATACCGGCAAACTATTCCTGATTCGTATCCGAAACGGCCTCCACACCCTCGTCCGTTCCGGCAGCCACGGGCTCCGGCACGGCCGGAGCGAGCTGTTCGAGGTATTCGCGCTCCAGACGCTCGATCTTCGCCCGGCGCAGATAACCGTAAACGATGACGCCTACGGCCAGCACAGCGACCACGATGGCGATGACCATAAATTTATCGATCCTCCGGCGGGGCTTGGAACCCACGTAGGTATATCCCTCGGTGGTTTTAAGCGGTTTGCCGTATTGCAATCCCTTTACATAAGGTGCGGGTTTGCGCTTGGCAGAAACGGAGATCCGAGGTTCGGAAATACCGTCGTCGATTACAGGAGAAGCCTTCGCTTCGGAACGGGATCGCACACGGGGTGCAACGGACTCCGCAGACGCAGCGACGGAAGCGGAATGAGAAGCTGCGGCCGAGGAAATCTTATTTCCTTCCTCCGGAGCCGATTCCCCGGCAACAGATCCCGCAGCAACAGACGTGGCCGGAGCCGCCTGAAAGACAATAGCACCGCCCGGCGAAAGGGTCAGGCGACCGAAGCCCTCGATTGCATAGGCCCCCTCATGTTCGAGGGCATGACGCACTTCGAACACGAAGCGGTCGATCGCCCCGGCAGCCTCCAGGTCGTTCATTCCGCCCTGCTGCACCAGCAACCCGCGCAAGATGCCGTCGTCGCGCCTGAGCAACTCCGAAAAGACCACACCGCCTTCGGGAACCTTCACGATAAAAGTTCCCAGTTGCGGCACGACCAGCCTCCTGTGCTGGGTCAGGTAATTCGTTATGATTCCAGTCAACACCGTTCTGTCCCGATTAAAATTCGACCCAAAAATACAATTTTCATCGGACAAAAACGAAAAAATTCACCTGTTTTTTCAAAATATACGGATAAACCATTGGCGATCTCGAAAATAATTACCTACTTTGCATCCCCAAATAAAAAACAATCCGCACGAGCTACTTTGCCCCAAAATTTACGATGTAGCTCACGCGGATTATATCGCAAAAAACACAAACGGGCCATGAAAGACAAGTACATCGACCTGATCGAACAGACATTCGATTTCCCGCAGGATGAATTTACCGTCGAGGACAACGAATTGAACTTCCACGACATTCCCCTGATGGAATTAATCAAGCAGTACGGCACTCCGCTCAAGATAACCTACCTGCCGAAGATCTCCCAGCAGATCAACCGGGCCAAGCGCATGTTCAACGTAGCGATGGCGAAGGTCGATTACAAGGGGACATACAACTACTGCTACTGTACCAAGTCGAGTCACTTCTCGTTCGTGCTGGAAGAGGCGATGAAAAACGACATCCACCTCGAAACCTCATCCGCTTACGACATTCACATCATCAACGCCCTGTACGACAGCGGCGTGATCGACAAAGACCGCTACATCATCTGCAACGGCTTCAAACGCCCGCAATACGTAGAAAACATCGCCCAGTTGATCAACGACGGATTCGAAAACACGATCCCCGTGATCGACAACAAGGAGGAGATCGACCTCTACGACGATGCCATTACCAAAAAATGCAAAATCGGTATCCGGATCGCCAGCGAGGAGGAGCCCAAATTCGAGTTCTACACCTCGCGCTTGGGGATCCGCTACAACGACATCATCAACTTCTACAAAACCAAGATCCAGAAAAACAAGAAGTTCAAGCTCAAAATGCTGCACTTCTTCATCAATACCGGTATCAAGGACACGGCCTACTACTGGAACGAACTGTCGAAGTGCCTGAACATCTACTGCGAATTGAAGGCCATTTGCCCCGATCTGGACAGCCTCAACATCGGAGGCGGCTTTCCGATCAAAAACTCGCTCGACTTCTCGTACGACTACGAGTACCTGACCGAAGAGATCATCGCGCAGATCAAGAACATCTGTACCCGCAACGGAATCGACGAACCGCACATATTCACTGAATTCGGATCGTTTACCGTCGGCGAAAGCGGCGCGACCCTCTACTCGATCGTCAATCAGAAACAGCAGAACGACCGCGAGAACTGGTAC
>OHFG01000782.1_pt1 | contig 19269 bp, 18 predicted proteins | sample 1567411 | NCBI WGS metagenome assembly OHFG01 (sample SAMEA3879563, study PRJEB24766) | human gut metagenome | biome: human-associated habitat; feature: feces | place: USA | collected 1985/1987
CCGGGCGGATTCGGGACTTTAACCCGTTAGAAACGTGCGCCGCTAGGCGCACAAGTAGAAGAAAGGACAACCGTATCCCGGCTGTCCTTTCTTTTATTAGTTTATTATTATATTAGGGAAAATGTGAAAAATGATAAAACCAAACTATTTTAAATACTTATAAAAAATCCTTCACTGATGCATAAATGCCCTCTGCATCAAGTCCGTATTTCTTAAGCAAAGCTACAGCAGGACCTGACTCACCAAAGCAGTCCTGTATGCCTATTGTCTTTACCGGTGTTGGAGCCTTGCGCGAAAGTGTCTCACATACCGCGGCTCCGAGTCCTCCTATTACAGAGTGCTCCTCCACAGTAACCACCCTGCCGCATTCCTTCGCTGCAGCTACAACAAGCTCCTCATCAAGAGGCTTGATAGTGTGTATATTTATGACCTTTGCATTTACTCCATCTGCTGCAAGCTTTTCTGCCGCCGCAAGTGACTCTGCCACGCACAGACCGGTAGCTATGATAGCTACATCCGTTCCCTCACGGAGTGTAACACCCTTTCCGATTTCAAATTTATACTCTGCATTGTCATTTATTATCGGTGTTGCAAGACGGCCAAACCTCATGTATACAGGACCCTCATACTCATAAGCTGCCTTTACAGCGGCTTTTGCCTCTATATCATCACTTGGGTTTATTACAACCATGCCAGGAATTGCTCTCATGAGTGCAATATCCTCGTTGCACTGGTGGGTGGCTCCATCCTCTCCTACCGAAATACCTGCGTGTGTCGCACCTATTTTCACATTGAGATGAGGATATCCAATAGAGTTTCTCACCTGCTCAAACGCACGTCCTGCCGCAAACATGGCAAAGGAACTGGCAAAAGGCACCTTTCCCGTTGCTGCGATTCCTGCAGCGATACCCATCATATTGCACTCTGCAATACCACAGTCTATGTGACGATCTGGAAATTCCTTTTTGAAGATGGCTGTCTGTGTGGCAGCCGCAAGGTCAGCATCAAGAACATATACGTCATCGTGCTCCTTTGCAAGCTCTACAAGTGCATTTCCATAGCTGACACGTGTGGCGATTTTCTTTACTTCTGACATAATGCTTCACCTTCCTTTCTCAGATCCTCCATGGCAACTGCATACTCCTCATCATTTGGAGCCTTGCCATGCCAGCCGACCTGATTTTCCATAAATGAAACACCCTTGCCCTTTACGGTATGTGCTATAATTGCCGTCGGCATACCCTTTGTATTTCTTGCTTCTTTAAATGCGTCAGCAATCTGCTCCATGTCATTTCCATCCTTCAGATCAATCACATGGAAATTGAATGCCTTGAATTTCTCACCAATAGGATATGGTGAGCACACCTGATCCACCGGTCCATCAATCTGAAGTCCGTTGTTATCAACTATAACAACAAGGTTATCAAGCCTTCTGAAGCCCGCAAACATGGCAGCCTCCCAGACCTGTCCCTCCTGAATCTCGCCATCGCCGAGAAGTGTATATACTCTGTAATCATCATTTGTAAGCTTTGCAGAAAGTGCCATGCCCACTGCCGCAGAAATGCCCTGTCCGAGCGAACCGCTTGACATATCCACACCCGGGATATGCTTCATGTCAGGATGTCCCTGCAGATATGATCCCAGATGTCTGAGTGTTTTTAAATCCTCAACCGGAAAATAGCCTCTCTGCGCAAGTGCAGAGTAAAGTCCCGGAGCCGTGTGTCCCTTTGAAAGCACAAAACGGTCTCTATCCGGCTTTTTAGGATTCTTTGGATCAATGTTCATCTCCTCAAAATACAGATATGTAAATATATCTGCTGCAGAAAGCGAGCCGCCCGGATGTCCCGCCTTTGCAGAATGCACAGCCGTGACGATACCCTTCCTGACTTCATTTGCTGTAATCTGAAGCTCTAATTTGTTCATTTTGTTCTCCTGTTAAATCTATGACATGAAATAAAATATTTATACCTGTCTTTGGTTTATAATATCTAATCCCCAAATACAGCTCTGTAATCAGCCTGGAACTTCTCGATTCCCTGATCTGTAAGCGGATGCTTTGTCATCTGCTCAATAACCTTGTAAGGAATTGTTGCGATATCAGCTCCTGCAAGTGCACAGTCTGTGACATGAATCGGGTTTCTGATTGAAGCTGCAATAATCTCTGTGTCATATCCATAGATATCAAAAATCTCAGAAATCTGTCTGATCAGCTCAATGCCCGGCTGGCTGATATCATCAAGTCTGCCAAGGAAAGGCGAAACATATGTAGCACCTGCATTTGCAGCAAGAATTGCCTGATTTGCTGAAAAAATAAGAGTAACGTTTGTCTTGATGCCCTCTGATGAAAGTACCTTGACAGCCTTAAGTCCCTCAACTGTCATAGGAATCTTAACTACCATGTTTGGATGGATAGCTGCGATTTCACGTCCTTCTTTTATCATGCCCTCTGCATCAACTGTTGTTGCTTTTACCTCTCCGCTTATCGGTCCGTCAACGATAGATGTGATTTCTTTAATTACCTCATTGAAGTCTCTGCCCTCTTTTGCGATGAGTGAAGGGTTTGTTGTAACTCCACAGATGACTCCCATATCGTTTGCTTTCTTAATGTCCTCGACATTTGCTGTATCTACGAAAAACTTCATTTAATAATACCTCCGCCTTATATAATTTGTGTTTGCTTTTATTTGATGATATAAATATAACACTTTAAAAGAAAAAATGCAATAGCAAAAGCAAATAAAAGTAAAAATAAATATAATTAAATGTCATCAAATAAAAAAACACAAGCAATCGAAAACACTGGCTTTATTTACTTATTTGAGTTATTATATATTTATGCAATGCTTTGTGATAAAAATATGTACGCAAAAATACAACAGAAATCAAAAGAAAGAGGAAAATCTATGCTGCAATTAGAAAGACAACAAAAGATTCTCGATTATTTAAAAGAAAACCGCAAGGCCACCACCAATGAGCTCAGCGAGCTGCTTGGTGTATCGACCACAACAATAAGAACAGATTTAAACCAGATGGATAAGGAAAAGCTTCTGACAAAGACTCACGGCGGTGCTATCTACAAGGATAAAACCCATGACATGACTGATTTAACCTCGAGGGCCTACCTGTTCCATGACCGCGCCCTGGAAAACAAGGAAGCTAAAGAGGAGATTGCAAACGAGGCGATAAAGCTCGTAAGTGACCATATGTGTATATTCCTCGATGCCAGCTCCACTGCCTACACCCTCGGCATGAAGCTTTCAGGCTTTACAGAGCTGACCGTCATCACCAATGGCATCAATCTGGCTTTAGAGCTAAAGGATATCCCGGGTGTCACAGTCATCCTGACAGGCGGTATCGTAACCAGTGCATCCGCTTCCATAGAAGGACTGCTTGGCGCTGATTTACTCAAAAAGATACACACAGATATCGCATTCGTGTCAGCAAGAGGCTTCTCTGTAGAAGACGGACTGACTGATTTCAGTATATACGAGGCTGATTTAAAGCACATGTGTATCAAGGCCTCCGCTAAAACTGTGGCTCTTGTGGACCACACCAAGTTTGATACCACATCCATATCAAGCTATGCATCGCTTGATGACATCAATATGGTAATCACCGACTCCGGTATCTCTCCTGAGACAGCAGATATATATGAGAAGGCAGGCACTGATATTGTTATATCCGGAATATAAATGAGACAATATAACCACATAAAAGTATAAGTACAAATATAACTATAACTGTATATATAGATCCATTAAAAATGACACGCAACGTTTTACGCTGCGTGTCATTTTATAGTTGTCTTATACACTTAAAGCATCAGACTATTTTATATGCATTTCTACCCTTTTCCTTCACATCATTGAGCACTTCATCCACCGTCTTGAACAGCTTTGAAAACTCATCCGGCACCTTTACATCCGGGGCGGTAACATATGCCTGTGATACAGTCAGATACTCATCCACCTTAGAGCTCTCATGAAGTATCTGTTTTTTGGCAAGCTCAAGTCTTATATGCTCGGCTATATTTTTAATGATATCCTCATCCGTTTCCTGCAGGATTATGTAGAATTCATCACCATAGAAATGATACCCCATTCCCTTATCTTTGATGCTCTCATTTATTATGGATGACAATTCTTTTAGCACTGCATCACCGGTGACTCTGCCACTGTTTCTGTTAAATGACTTGAAGAAATCTATATCCACTACTCCAAACGTGATTCCTGCACCATCTGAATCCTGATTTTTGCTCACAAGCTTTTCAAAATCGTTTCGCATCTTGAACTTATTGCCCATGCCTGTAAGCATATCTGTGTAGTTGAGTCTGACTGCCTTACGGCGCTCATACTCAGTCTCCTGAAGCTGAAGCTTAAGGTCGATTGTATCACCAAGACGCTTTATCTGCTCCTTCACCTGCATAGAGTGGAGATTTGCGTAATATACGCACAGCTTGTTGTACGCCTCTGTATCACCCATGGCGCTCTCATATTTCATCCACATCTTGACACAGGTCTTCTGGAAAAACAGATTTTCTGTTTCAATAGCAAAGCGTTCATACTCCACAATAACCTTTTTCCATGCATCGAACTCCCCCATATTCATAAATAGATTGCAAAGGCTTAGTATCTCAAGCACATAATTGGCAGAATTGATATTGTTTATCGCACCCTCAACCAGCTCTTCCACATGATCTCTGACCTCATCCTCATTTCCCATCTTCCATAGCATATGTGCCTGTGACATATCTATCAGAAATCTGTTTTTATCACTGCCAGCTATCTCATTAAAGAGTATCGCGTCAGAAAGATGCTTTTCTGCCTTTTCAAACTCATTAATTCCCGTGTATGATATGCACAGATTCAGATGAAGCATGAGAAGTTCCTGATAATAGCTATCCCTCTCTCCATGCAGCGGTGGCTTGCACAGCTCCAGTGCTTCGTTGAAATATCTGATAGCCTTTTCATACAATCCAAGCTCCATATAGAGTGAGCCTATATTATTGTTTACAAGCATGATTATCTCTGTTGAGCCCTGCTCCACAGCTACATCCATAGCCTCTAGGTAGCAGTCAATTGACATGCTTAAGTCTCCAATAGATGCATATATGACTCCCATAAAATTGACAGTCTTTGCCATCTGCTCATATGCGCCACAGCTCTTATAAAGACCGGCTGTCTCCTGTGCCTTATTCTCTGCCAAAAAAAGCTTATTCTCGCCAAATAAGGCTGCTGCCTCATCCATACATCTGTCTGCCTTTTGCAATATACCCATAAAAACCCTCCTATAGATGACAATACAATCTATTTCTCAGCAAGATACTGCTTATATCCAACCTGTTTCAGTTTCGCATCCTTTGCTACAACCTGAGCCTTCATATCTGCTGTATACTTTTTGATTTTCTCAAGGATTGCATCATCACCTGCTGCGAGTATCTTTGCTGCAAGGATTGCTGCATTTTTCGCACCGTCAATTGCAACTGTGGCAACAGGCACTCCAGGTGGCATCTGCATGATTGAGAACACTGCATCCATTCCATCCAGATTCTTTCCTGAAAGCGGTACTCCGATAACAGGAAGTGCAAAAAGCGCTGCACACATTCCCGGAAGTGCTGCTGCCATTCCCGCTCCTGCTATTATTACCTTTACATCTCTATTCTCAGCGCCTCTTGTCCACTCAATAAGCTCATCCGGCTCACGGTGTGCCGAGATGATGGTGAGCTCATACTCTATGCCGAGCTCTTCAAGCATATCTGCTGCCTTACTCATCACCTTTAAATCTGAGTCGCTGCCCATAACTATTCCAACCTTTGCCATTTTATCCTCCTTATATGTCTAACAATTATTTACTTTCTGCATCAAGCGTATCGAGCGGTTTGTTCAACTCTTCTACGCCCTCAAGCACAAATCTGCCATCTCTTATTATATCACATGTTGAGCCATCGTGTCGAATAACTGTGATGGCTCCAAGCTCATCATATGGTATTGTGATATCAGTGTGGCAGTTGAAATATGCCTTTGATATATCCTCTTTTCTGCGGATGGAAACTGAATTATCCCTGGCAATGATTGCTTTTCCGTCAGGGTTGTATGTCATATTGTCCTCATCGTATGTGTAGCAGGTATCACCGACCGCAAAGTGCGGTCCTGTCTTCTCTGCTATGAGAATAGGCATCTTTGCCGCGATATCGTATACTCTTGCCATACGATAGGCTGTCGTATTGGTGCCTATGGCAAACTCACCCATAGGCAGTGTGTCGTGATGGAAAAGTACATTGTCAGATATATACTTTTTTTTTTCTTCCTCATCCTCAAAATTGGTGCATGTATATTTATCAATCATGCCATCCTTAAAGTCGATTTCCAGATTAAGGAAATTAAGCTCATTGAGATATACCTGACTGACATGCAGCTTGCCGTTTGTACCCTCTAGCACCGGTGAAGTAAACACCTCTCCGACAGGGATATTTACATCAGCCACACAGTTTTCAAAAGCCGTCTCCTTTGAAGGCTCCTTAAGCTCATGAATCTTGACATACAAGTCTGTCCTGTTGCCGTTTGTTCCGACGATATGCACCCTGTCTGCTGTATCGAGCACATCTATGATTTTCTGCTGCATATCTCTGTAGAGTGCATAATCAAGAGTATTAATCTTTACAGTCTCCGTAAAAATTTCCTTATAATCAGGTCCGATTGCAGCACACGGATAGGCAATAATCGTAAAGCTTCTGTCCTCGCTGTGGATATAGCTGTTCATATACTGTGAGCGCACGCTTGTCATATGGACTACAAGCTTCTGCTGCTCATCATTAAAGTGCGCAGCCTCCTTCTTTGAAACCGGAGCAAACGGCTCCTCTCCAAATATCTCTATGACAGCCGGTCCTCCACATTTGCATGCTACATCTTTCATTCTCTCAAGTGCATTGTGCATGCACTCAAGACGATACTCCACATATGCCTTGTCAAGCCACAGTGCCATATCCTCCTTGTGGTCATAGTCAAACTGCTTATTGACCGATGTGGAAAATGGTCTCATGGCAGGCTTCATACCCATTTTCTCAAAATTCTTTAATGCTGCTCTTATCATACGCTCAAAGCCAAGCGGATAAAGCACCTGAACCACTGACTTTTTTGAGATATCCTTGTTGCAGGTAATAAAGCCAATGCGGTATCCTTCTGTATAGGTATCTGCCATGGCCTGTATCTCCTCATCTGAAAATGAAGCCAGATGCGCTCTGCCGGCGCGCTCATTCTCTCCGACATACAGTCCGTAGGAATACAGATAATCATCATTTGACAAATCTGCCTCATTTACAAGCTCTGTATAGTAATCATAAGCCGGGTCAAGGAGTGCTCTGTTGTCATCCTCTGCAAAAAGCTCCTCATAATCATGCATGAACGAATATATACAGCCCCTTATCTCATCAGGACTCAGCTCATTGGCATTCTCAAAATAATTGTATAGCTCTACAATAAGCTCTGCATAAATGCAGAGATATTTTATATCCCCCTGATAGATATGTGTAATGCTTCCGGCAATTTTTGCATATACAGCCGATAAAAGCTGACCATACTCATCTCCGAGCACCTTTACGGCATATGCCGGGTTGGCATAGCTTTTCTCGTAATTTTCTTTATCAAACTGTGAATAGAATAAATCGTTAAATTCTTTATCTGCGCTATGGTTTTTAATAGTGTTGATGCACTTTGCCACACTTGTGAAATAATCTGCAAAAGCCGGCTCTATCGCAGGCTCTCTGATAATCTGTTCTATCCGCTCATCCACAAGCTCTAATCGCTCTGCGTAAAGCTCATTGGAGAGTTCATAAATCTCTTTATAACTCATATATCCCTATAATCTTTCTTTCATATAATAAAACCTGCAGCATATGTTCCTCCCCAGCTGATTACCGCTATGAGTGAAAAAAACACTGCCAGTCGTGGAAACGTCATGAATGATTCCTCATCAAAGAGGCTTCTGATGGCAAACCCGAAATCTGCCAGAGATATGCCAAGCATCAGTATACCGGCACTGCCATAGTACATAGACAGATTGCCATCTCCTCTGAATGCCGCATTCAAAAAAACTATATATACAATCTCTATGAGGATAGCCACAACAAGTGCAGCTATCCCCCTCTTAGATTGCTTCTTTTCCGTAAACTTATACCTGTTACGTTTTCTTCTGCCAAGCAATTTATATTCTCCTATTTGCAGCCGTACTGCTTATAGTACTCATCTATAGCTGCTTTGATTGTGTCATCAATGACTACTCTGCCATCATGCTCTCTGTTGTAGAGATACTCTGTGACCTCTTCCATTGTAACGATTGCCCTGCCCTCAAAGCCGTACTTCTCATGAATTTCGTCGAGCGCGCTCACCTTGCCGCCCTGTCCGACTTCCATTCTGTTAAGACTCACCATAAGGCCTACGATTGTGACATCAGCAGCCTCTCTTACCTTTGGTACTGTCTCCTCCATTGATTTGCCTGATGTGGTAACGTCCTCTATCATGACTACTCTGTCGCCATCCTTAAGCTTGCTTCCAAGGAAGCCTCCCTTGTCTGCGCCGTGATCCTTTGCTTCTTTTCTGTCTGAGCAGTAGCGCACCTCTTTGCCATAGAGCTCATGGTATGCGATGGCTGTTACCACTGCAAGCGGAATTCCCTTGTATGCAGGTCCGAATAATACATCAAAGTCATCACCGTAGTTTGCATGGATAGCCTTTGCGTAGTACTCTCCGAGTCTCTTAAGCTGTGAGCCTGTCACATATGCTCCCGCATTCATGAAAAATGGTGATTTACGGCCGCTCTTTAATGTGAAATCACCAAATTTCAGCACGTCACTCTCCACCATAAAGTCTATAAATTCCTGCTTATACTGTTCCATTTTATCTTAAAACCTCCTGTTTATAAGGCTTTCACGCCTTTATTATTGTCTCAAATTGCTTTACTACACACTTTTTACACACTTTACACCGCTTCCATCTTCCTCATCTCGTCAAACAAGGTATCATCTGTTACGTGACAATACAAATCCATTGTCAGCTGTAAGGAGCCATGTCCGAGAAGCTTCTGCACGCTCTTAGGCTGCATTCCGTTCTCGATTGCCCTTGTTGCAAAGGTGTGACGGAAACAATGAGGAGAGAACCTCTCAAATTCCGAGTGTTCCTTCTGAATTCGTCTCGTTGTTACATCCATACATTCCTGTACGATGAACTGCTGTGTAGGTCGATTGTTTCTGGTTACGAAAACCAGATTCTTGTATTCGTCCTGTGCTGTTTGTGCGTTCTTAAGCAGAATCTCCTGCCCGCGAACTCTTTGTTTTTTCAGAGCTTCCATAGCTCTTGTTGTTAAGGGAATGGTTCGCTTGCTGTTATGCGTCTTGGTATCATGCCATTCAAAGACATATTTGCCATCCTTGCGGAAATAGCATAAGGAACGTCTGACGTGTACAACCTTCTTTTCAAAGTCTACATCAGACCACTGAAGCCCCATCAACTCACCAATACGCATTCCTGTGTCGATTGCCACTACATATAAATTGTAGTAGAATGTGTCCTTCGCATAGCTAAAAAAAAGCTCCGTTTCACCTACCGTTAATACTCTACGTTCTTTCTTAACCTCTTTAGAAATCACAGTATTGATCTGCTTAGCAGAATTTTTGATAAGTAAATCAGAGTCTATTGCTTTCTCCAGCATATCGACCAGTATCTTTTTCGAATTCTTACGCTCATTGTCTGTTTCCAGTTCGTTAATCGCCTGCTGCATAATCAGTAAATTCAAGGATGTGAGTTTTCTCCATCCCAGAGCCTTCTGTATTCTGCGATAATGACCTGCGTATGTCTCCTTGGTGGAGTCTCTGCAATTCTTCTTGCAGGTATCCATCCAGATTTCATACCATTCGTCAAGCGTTACGTCCTTCGCAACAACATTGAGTGCCTTTTCATCCTCATACTGTTCGTTTCTAAGCTTCTGTCTTACCTCATTCAGCGTCTTTGCGTAAACCGTCTGCTTCTTGCCAAAACGATTCACGAATCTTCCCTGATAAAGACCATCCTTTCTCTGTGATAAGCCTTTACCTAATTCTTTACCATTAAGGGATTTACCCATTTATGCCTCCTTCCTAAGTGTAGAATAGGAAGGATTCCAAATATCGTCCCTATTCTACCATAAAACCTTACAATTATCAATCCGTTTCAAAAATTGAATTCTCATTTTGAAACTCCTCCGTGTTCTTATTTATGAAAGAATCTGATTCAGTAACCAGTGGTCTAATCTGCCCTTATGAGCATATAGTCTGTTACCGATTCTTACCGTGAAACCATTGGCCGGATTGGAAAGCAATTCTCTTGCTTTCGTCTGTCCAATACCAAGGTACTCACACATTTCCTTTACATTTAATAACGCTCTTGTATCAAGTTCTGTTTTCATGGTAGTCCTGCCTCCTCTCGTAATATTCTCATTAACCACCTTCTTTCCTACCCGCAATAAGCGGTTCCTAAAGTAAGATTGTTCCAGTACTCTTAGTTTGGTTTTCTACGTATCCACTGTCTGGATTCTTTAGCACCGATTTCTCACTACTGAAACCTGCCTGTGGGCCTCTCCTGCGCGAGATCATCTCCCACCCTTGACGGAAGTGTCTGTTCTTTGCTCCGCTTAAATTGCTTTAAGTATCATCGCAAAGTCCGTTGACTGTGAATACAACTCATGAAGTTTTCAATGTACAGTTAAAACATTTCGATATTCTTGTAGAACATAAGTTTGTTTTGTGTTATGATTGTTGTAGCCGATTTGCTTCATTTCTGATGCCGCCCGGCTACGTTTTGTAAGTTAATTGTAGTAAAATATAGAGAATAAAATAATTGACGGTCACTTGACCGCGACTTGACATAGAAACTTTTCAAAGAATGAAAATATAGAAAGACAGATAAGATAGATAGCGGGATTGATAAATCCTCTCTGAAAGGAGCACACAGATGAGAAACAGACTGACCTTCGCCAATGTGATTGGTGTATTATTGGAAAATAAAAAGAAAACCTACCCGCAGCACCAGCTTGTACGCAGTCTGTTCTCTGCATATCTGGATGATACTCTGACAGCTTCGGAATTAATCGCAGATGACACGACGATGTACAGCCGCTGGTGCAATGGCGCCCGCCCGATTCCTATAGATATCCTAAAGACTTATGAAGATGAGGATGAATGGGATACGATGGAGGATGATTTCAGAGATAAGATTATTCCGAACCTGTTGAACGAAGCACAGGCTCGAATCCAGATGGAGGAATTGATTACAGACAGTATAAAAACCATCGGGCAGGAAATGGCTGATGCACTGATTCAGGAGCCGGATAATGCAGCCTTTTTCTGCTCTGTGGTAAGATATGCGATTTTGAATGACCATAGCACAGGTGCGCTCTATTCTCCCGACCTTTCGGAAGTGATTCTTTGCAATAAGCTTCCCTCCTGCAATCATGCATTCATTGGACGAAAGGATGAGATAAAAGCAATCGCATCCCATCTTTCCAATCAATCCGTCTTATTCATTACTGGTATGGCAGGCATTGGAAAAAGCGAAGTTGCCAAAGCCTATGCACAGACGAACCGTAAAAAGTACACCAATATCATTTATCTGTATTACACCGGTGATTTGAGAAAAGACATCGCAAACCTTACATTTGCAGATGATTCCGTAGAAATGAATGAGGAAGTCCGTTTTCAGAATCACTATAAGGTGATGCAGAGACTCCACACAGATACACTGCTGATTCTGGACAACTTCAATGTGCTTCCAAAGGACGAACCCTTCTTAAAGGAACTGATGAAGAATGATATGCAGCTATTGATTACCAGCAGATGCAAACTTAAGAATTATGATTCTATAGAAATAAAGGAATTGGATAAAGAAAAAGAACTGACAGAACTGTTCTACAAGCATTGTCCTTCTGCAAAACGTGATCCGGACAGTGTGTCTGCCATTATAGAAGAAGTGAACTGTCATACCCTGACTGTCTGCATGGCTGCTCTTACCTTAGAAGCCAGCGGCATGGAACCGGAAGAATTGTTACAGGAGCTGCGTTCCTGCGGTATCGGGCAGAACATGGAAGAAATCGAGGTATTCAAGGATGATGAATTCTCCTATGCCAGTATGATAGGACACCTTCGCATGTTGATGAAGCTTAATAGATTAAATGAGGACAGTATTGATATCCTCCGTAACCTCTCACTCCTGCCGGTATCAGGAGTTTATAAAAGTGCGTTCAAAATGTGGCTGGAACTGGATTCTCTCAAAAATGTTAATGAGCTGATACGCTATGGCATTATCAGTGAAGATACCGAAAATAAGACGATTGCACTCCATCCTCTCATTCAGGAAGTGGCAATCGCAGAGACCATTCCAACCGTATCAGACTGCCATGTGATGTTAAATCACCTGCATTTGATTTGCCTTGCTCACGGTCTGGATGTAAAAAGACCGGTGACTGTCATGGAATGTCTGAAAAGCATCAACAGACACATCATCCTAGATAACAGGGCTTACTATCTACTGTTCTTACAGGATATGTACCCTTACTTTGACAAATATCTGGATACCGATTATCTGTCGGAGCTGGTAGAACGTATAGAATATGTGATGAATCTTATGAATGATTCGGGCAAGTCGGATGAAACGAGTAAATCGTATAATTCAGATAAATCAGGCACACCAGATATTACGCAAGAAACCAACCACATTTCTGCCTGTGACAAAGCATTATTATTAGATTACAAAGCACAGCTTCTGTTCCCACGCAAGGAATATGATAATGCCATTAAGAAATATAAAAAGGCGATTGCCCTCATGGAAAATTACCATAAGACCAATACTGCGGATGCCCGTTCCGCCAATCTGCTTTCAAACCTGCACAACAACCTCTCTACAGCTTATCTGTTCCGGAAGAAACTGGAAGAAGCCGTATCAGAACTCAAGACAGCTTTCACAGTACGCAGGGAATATGCCAGTCTTGGATTGATAGAGAATAATGATACCCTGCAGCAGACACTCTCACTTGCTAACATGCTGGTGCAGAATAAGGAATATGATTCTGCTCTGGAAATTATTGATTTCTGTGAATCCACCATTGATGAAGTTATGGGTAGAAATAACCTTGATTATGGTATGTGCGAGTTCTATCGTGGTGTCATTGCTTATACCCGTTCTCAGCCTGTGATAGCAGAACAGCACCTGCTTAACGCAGATGCCGTCTTTCATGCTGTTATGAACGAGAACCCTGATAATGATTATTCCAAAAGTACTGCTCGTTATTTGTATAGTTTGTATATGAGATGGGGAAAGAAAGAGCTTGCGGAGCAATATAAAAAAATACTAATCAGCACGCATTAGGTATTGCCATAACAATGATACATATAGTCAGAACACACCCAAATATCAGCATAACGGGTAACGAGGTCATAGAAAACTTGTAGGCTCGGCTGCTGTCCTTTGTTATCGATATTCGCAAGATAGCGCGGGGAGATATATAACTCGTCGCTTACTTTTTTGCGACTTTCTCCGTATTCGTTTCTCGCGGCTTTAATGGCAGCCCCGAAAGCCTTAAAATCATATATTGATACTGGTCTTTTTGCTATAATCATTCACCCTATTACATTTTACTGTTCCCCTTTCTTCTTGGATATGTCTACGTAGTTCTATCAGTTAGCCAAAATAATTCATATATATATATGTTGACAACAAGCTGCTTTTGTATATAATATTATATAAAAGGGGGGGAATGTTTATGTTACATAGCATGCGTATTCGATAAGCATTGAAATCAAAAAAGATTTTTCCCATTTTCAATATGGGCTTTTTTGTCATGCTTATTTTGCGTATGCTATACAACAAAACTAACGACGTATAGACATAGTATAAAAACTATGCCTTAATTTTGTTGTAGTATTATATGTATAAATGCAGGTCAATGCTCATGTTGAGAATTGACCTGCATTTTTTTGCGCAAAAGGAGAAATATTATGCTTGAAAAATATTGGATAAAATGTCCAATTTGTAACGGAAAGACGAGGGTTCAAGTATTTTATAATACGGTATTAAGAAATTTTCCTCTTTTCTGCCCTAAATGTAAATTAACGCATATCGTTGATGTTGAAAAACTAGAAATCATAATCAAAAACTCTGAAAAACAAACTTTTTAATTTTGAAAAGGAAGGATATTTAAATGAAACACTTACCTAAAAGTACACCTACGGAAATATTGAATGACCCATACGGATTTACTTACAAAGAAATGTCGGAAGTAATTGGAGAGGATAAAGCAAGAGCCTTATATACGGAATTGTATAAACAGCCATTTCACAAAGAAAATCTATCAATATCAACAAAAAAAGTCTATAAAAGTAGCGATACTGAAAAGTATGTTTATGAATTGAAAGATAACAGGTATATTGAAACGGTTTTTATTAAACGGCGAGATGGTGGGACTGTTTGCGTAAGTACGCAAGTTGGTTGTTCTGTTGGCTGTATTTTTTGTGAGTCCGGACGCAATGGTTTTGTTCGTAATCTAACACCGTCTGAAATTGTGCAGCAGGTTGTATTGATACGTCAAAAAGTAAATCGTATCGTTTTTATGGGAATGGGAGAACCTTTATTCAATTACGACAACTTGATTGCAGCAATCCATATTCTTCGAGATAGAAATGGACTTAACTTTCCAACCGACGGCATTACCGTATCAACAGTTGGTCCAGTTAATCAATTAAAAAAATTGCGCGAAGAACATCTAAAAATTCAGTTGACAATATCTTTACATGCAGCAATACTTCTTCTTGAAATTGCGATTGTAACTCAAGTATTTTTGCATTTGAAAATGCAGAAAATTTAATTTCTTTATTTCCGTTGATTGTGTCTTTTACAAGTGAAATCAAAGCTTCTATTCGTTCTTTCTGAGCTTCCAAAATCAGTACATGACTCTCTAATGCTTCTGAACGAACATAATGAGGTGAATCCAGCAGTTCCTTAATTTCTTTTAGGGCGAATCCAACTTCTCTAAAAAACAAAATTTCCTGAAGCCTAGTTAAATCGTCGTCTGTATACTGACGGTATTTTGCTTCGGTTATAATAGACGGTTTTAATAAACCAATTTCATCATAATAATGTAGTGTTCGAGCAGTAATACCTGTTAATTTAGCAACTTCATGGACTGTTTTAGCTTTTTCATTCATTCCAAAAATCCTCCGTAGCATCTAAAATTTCTTTTGCAGGTAATAGAGTTGCTTCGACAATGTTTTTTCCAGTCTTTTGCAAGTAGTGTTTAATCAAGTGATAGCCACACGCATATCCGGAACAATAGGGTAATCCGACCTGAGGATAGTTTTGTAATGCTGCCATTTCATCACCATAAAGGTATGCATTCAGATTTTCTAATCCTTGAACATTTAAACCGTCCCGAATAATAGGCTTAATATATTCATTTAAGGTTTCTATATCAGTTTTTGTTACCCAAGGACCTGCTTTATCTTCACCATACAGAAATGTTGCAAAGTTTTCTGCCAACCCCTCATTGACTATCATTTCACCAAGAGTGATGTCATTCTTCCATTTAATAAATTGAAATCGTACGTTGTGATTAGTTTCATGTGCTAATGCTACATGAAGATGTGATAAAGTGTATTCATTAGGTAGTAACCAAGAAAAAATATATCCTGGAATACCACCATCACCGCAGTAACCATCATTTAAAATAATGTAAGGATTCTTAGCATTTGCAAGTAAAATTGTAAACGCATATTCTTTAACGGGTAGATTAACACCGTGTTCAACAAAGCAATTCAACGACTGCTGAATGGATAACTCACATTTTTCCCAGAGTGTATTATCAGAAATTAGATTAATATTATTTTGTTGCTTCTGGTCAACAGCGGTTGGGGCGATATGCCCAAGCATTTCGCTTGCCATAATTACATCATATCCATTAGGCGTTAGAGCTTTCATAGGAACACTATAACAAGCCCACTTTTTTTCAAAAGGCTTCATAAGTTCATATCTATAAATGTCATTTTTTTTGTCTAACGGTGCACTCATAATTTTTGAATAAACTTTGTCAGAACGGATAGCGGATATTTTCATAATTCTAGTTCCTCCTTTTGATTTTATCATATACTATGACGTAACGTTAAAGTCAATAGGCAAGTTAAAATTATCACAAATATTTCACTTGAAAAGTAAGATGCTACCTAATTTCCGCTTCGGGTGCAAACCGGATTCAGCAGTTCAGAATTAAATTGAAATAAACGGCTCAATATACTTTTGTATAAAATCTATACGGTCGAATATGGTTGGCTTAAAATATGATGTAACTGCTATCACTATATTTTCTAATGAATTTACATATATAACATTCCCACTATTTCCTATGGCTGCATATACATTTTCATTCACAATCCACCAAAGATACCCATAAGACATATTTCTAAATTCTTCTCCGCATTTATAATTTGGTTTTGTTATTTCTTCAATCCATTTAGATGATACAAGTTGTTTTCCATTATGAACACCTTTATCTAAACAAAGTTGTCCAATTTTCGCCATATCTATTGCAGAAAAGCATAAACCATATCCAGCCGTACCTATTCCTTTTGGGTCACAAAACCATATATTTTTTTGCGGTTCTTTACATATAGTAAAATGTTTATGTTCTTCGGCAGTTTCTGCTAAATAATTTATATGTTTTTCTACTCCAATAGGTTCAAATAAAAACTTATTTGCAAAGTCCACGACTTTCAGACCACTCGTTTTTGATATAATACCAGTTAGTATATGTATGCCTAAAGTTGAATATTTGAATTGTCCAGTCAATCCTTTTCTTCCACCTAGAAAATCTAAAGCTGAAACCGTCCAATCATCACTTGAACAAATTTTAGTCCACGGTTCGTACTTATACTTATATGGTGCAGTCATAGTCAGTAAATGTTTGATTGTAACTTTTTGAATTGTTTTTTCTCCTCTTTTAATTTTGTATTCAGGGAAGAAATCTAGTACAGGTTGGTCTGTGCTTTTTATAAATCCTTTATCAAGTGCTATCCCTACAAGTAGTGCTACGATACTTTTGGTTGCAGACATAACATGGCAAGTATCTATTTTTTTATAATTATTCCATTCATCAGAATAAACTTCTTTACCGTCTTTATAGCATGATATTTGACAGATATTAGGCTGTTTTTCTTCAATAAAATCGTGTAGTTCTTTTCTATTCATAGTATCAATCTCATCTCCATTTCACGTTATCGTATCTGAAACTTCTATTCACAAAAATTTTAATCTTTGATGTATACCTATTTCTTTTTTACTGGATAATAAATTTCAGTTATAAATTCATCTTCGTTTGAAGTTTGTGTTGGGTCAGTAATATAAACTTCATAAAGGGGACCATTGTTTTCATAACCATTCTGTTCTGCCCATTTACATTGTTTCGTATAAATAGATGGCAAATTAGAATATCCGCCATGTAGAGTTGTTTTTAAACATAGTCCCGGATAAAAATCTCTTGTTCCCGTGACAAATTGCTTTACTGGAATAGCAAATTCGGTATCTAATCCCAAAGGAGTAAACTCATCACTATGAAAAAGTACCATAGGCGGAGCAGTGGCAGTTAATTTGTCATATTGAATTTTCCTTAATATTGAATTAAAACAATAAGCGTATTGTTCTTCCATTTCAAACTTATAAACCATTTTACGAATAGAAACCAAATACATAACCGGTAATTCAACAAGTTGTACATCAATCTTATTCAAATAAGACATAATTGATTTTCCTTGTTTCAAAGCCGCTATATCTTCATTTAATCGTTCTGTAATTTGCGAATATATCTGTATTTGTTTTTCTAATTCTACCTTTTTCTTATAAAGTTCTATGGATAATTTTTCATTTGGTATTTCTTCAGATGTAATAATTGCTCTAATTTCTTCCAAAGAAAAATTATATTGTTTTAGACGGTTAACAAATAACATGGTTTCTAATTGCTCAATGGAATAATATCTATAACCGTTCTCTTGATTGATTTTACTGGGATTTATAAGTCCGATTTCATCATAATAACGAAGTGTTTTTGTAGAAACTTTACATATCTTTGAAAATTCACCAATAGATAACATAAATCTCATCCTTTCAATTTACTACTTCCACACTTATAGTACACCTTGCCGTAAGGGTAAAGTCAATGTGATAATTCTATATGCTATCCTCCATTTACACATAAAATAACACGATAAAAAATAAATTTCCAACTATTTTTAGTTTTATAAAAAGGCTTGTATGCCACTAAAAAGCAAGATACAAGCCTTTATTATTTAATGTTATCCAACAATCTTCCAGTTTTCCCCGTTCTTTTCCAGCACAAGGTCAAACTGTGATACCTGTGTTGTCATGGTCTGGTTATCCAGATATTTCACTGCAAGGGAAGCGGTCACCTGATTTCCGTTTCGGTTGTAGACCGGATTCACCAGTTCCGAGAAAATGTATTCTTTTCCCACAGGTTTCAGCACACCCTCATTTACATAATAAGTCAGCTCCTTTGCGGTTGCCGTAGGGTACAGCTTGAAAAAGGTAGTGAGAAATTCGTTGATTTCCTCCGTGGTGATGGAATCCACCGTACCGTCACTTTGTACCGCTTTTGGGGTGTAGCCGGATTTTACGGGAACGCTGGTAATGGTTGGATTCTGGATAATCGTCAGGTTTCCAGAGCCGTCCACATAGACCGTCACCTGATAGGCGGAACGGACGGTTTTACTGGATTCTCCCTCTGTGATACGCTGTTCCACTGTATAGGTCACTTGATAATGCTGCTCCTTTTCTTTTGTAATTTCCCATATCTGGAAATCAGTCAGGGCAGACGATACGGGGATGTCCTTTCGGACAGTATCTACATTCAGGGCTTGCAGTTCTCCGGTGAGATACCCTTTTAAAGCATTTGTCCGGTTATCAATGGAAGCGGCGGACTGTTCCCATGAATAGTAGACTTCTGCGAAATTCTCCACAAAATTCTCTATCTTGTGGGTGTCGAGGATGGTTTCCTCAATCACTTTGGTTTCATGGACAGTATGAATGTCTATCGCCGTGAAATTCTTATAGACGGCAAACAGGAAACTCACTGCCAGCAGCACCCACAGGGCAATCACGGTTTTTTTATGAGTATTGACTTTGTAAACTTTCAGCTTCTTTTCTTTCTGCTTTTTCTGGTTTTCCTCTTTTCTAATCTGAATCATATCGG
>OHFG01000787.1_pt1 | contig 19167 bp, 12 predicted proteins | sample 1567411 | NCBI WGS metagenome assembly OHFG01 (sample SAMEA3879563, study PRJEB24766) | human gut metagenome | biome: human-associated habitat; feature: feces | place: USA | collected 1985/1987
CCGCAATGCTTACTTCTCCGGCACGCTGCGCCTGCACGGCAATATGTTCCGATATCAATGCGCAGCCCAAATTATTTTTAACCGCTTCTTTAACGGCAAAATTCGTATTAAAAATTACCGGCCTTCTGTTTATATTTATGTTGCTTTCGCGCACAAAACTTTCCCACTGCTCGCGGGAGGCAGAACCTTCCTCGCGTATAATCCAGCGCATATTGCCGCCCGCTTCATGCCCGGCAGCCGCAATAACAACCAGCCTGTCGCGGTAAAATGCCTCTGCGTTTATTCCGCTTTCCTGCACTTCGCCTTCAACCAGCCCCACATCAATTTCACCATTTAAAAGCAGGTTTACAATATATTTTGTGTTCCCAATTATAATTTCCGGCTCCAGTTGGCTGTATTTTTTGGCAAATCTGCCAAGATATTCCGGCAAAAAGTATTCGCCAATCGTCTGGCTTGCGCCGATGCGCAGCACACCTTCAAGTTTTTCCTGCCAGCCGCCGACAGCCGCCTTTGCGTATTCAATTTCCGCGCAAATGTTCCCGGCGCTTTGCAAAAGAATTTTTCCGGCAGAAGTTAACGCCACGTTTTTATGTTTTGCAGTTCTTTCTATTAAAGATGCCCCAAAAAATTCTTCCAGCTTTTTTATCTGCACACTGGCAGTTGGCTGCGATATATTGCGTTTTTGCGCCGCCCTGGTAAAATTACGGTATTCCGCAACGGCTAAAAATGTTTCAAGTTCTTCTATCATCGTTAACCTCATTATAAAATTTAATTGATTTTATTATAATAATTCATTTTACTAATTATTGTAAATCATTTATACTTTGTTTGCAACCAGTTCACGGAACGTTTTAATATTTTATATCTTATTAATGAAAGGAAGTTTAAACGCATGGATTTCATCAACAAAAATTTACGCGGAATTTTATTCTGCTTTGCGCTGGCAGTGCCTGCAACTTACCTTGGCAAACTTTTCCCGGTTGTTGGCGCACCCGTTTTTGCAATTTTATTCGGCCTTGCAGCCGCTTTTTGGAATCGGCCCGCATTTTTTCAGCCCGGCATTCAGTTCACTGCAAAAAAAATACTGCAATATTCCATCATTCTTTTAGGCTTCGGCATGAATTTATTTGAAATTTTAGCAGTCGGCTCGCAGTCTTTACTAATCATTGTTTCGACTATCGGCACGGCATTAATTACAGCTTACATTTTAAGCAGAATTATGAACATAGAGCGCGATATTGCAACGCTTGTCGGCGTGGGTTCTTCCATTTGCGGCGGCAGCGCCATTGCAGCGGCAGCGCCGGTTATTAAAGCCTCCGATAAAGACATTGCCCAGTCGATTTCCGTAATTTTTCTGTTTAATGTTGTGGCAGCCTTCCTGTTCCCCGCTCTGGGCGATATGCTTGGCTTTACCGATACAGGCTTTGGCATGTGGGCAGGAACGGCCATAAACGATACCAGCAGTGTTGTTGCCGCAGGACAAACCTGGGCCAGCGCGCACGGCAGCGATACAGCCCTAAACTACGCAACCATTGTTAAATTAACCAGAACGCTTGCAATTATACCTATCTGCCTCGGGCTTGCCTACATAACATCCAAAACCAAAAATACGGCAGCCGATGTTAAAATTACCTCTATCTTCCCCATGTTCATTCTTTACTTTGTAATAGCGGCAATTTTTAACACCCTTGCCGGTGAAAGCCTGCCGGTACTTGCCCAGCTTCCTTCGATAGGCAAATTTATGATTGCAATGGCAATGGCCGCCATAGGCCTTAACACCAACCTTGTAAGCCTTGTAAAAAGCGGCGGCAAACCGATTCTGCTCGGCCTTGTATGCTGGATTTTCATTGCACTTGTAAGCATTGGCATGCAGCACGTTTTAGGAATCTGGTAAAGTTCACAAATATTCCCCACAGCACCCGCAAATTTCACCAAAAATCTACTTTGCGCGGTGCTGTTTTACATTGCCGTTGTACCCTTTTAAATTAAAGTGTGGTATAATAATTGGGAATGTTTCAGCTGTTATTACAATATTTACAGAACCGAGGTTAATTTAATGGGAAACTTTTTTAAAACAGTAATCTGCGTACTTACAGCATTAATCGTGCTGGCAGGCGCTGCTTTCTGGGGCCTTGCCGGTTTGCTGCCTGCGGTAGATATTGAAGATTCGCTGCGTCCGGATGCTGCTTCGCAGTATTTTGACGATAAAGGCGAACTTATCTACACCACCGCATCCGAAGAACGCCGCATTCCCGTAAGTCTTGACAAAATGCCGAAGCACCTGCAGGAAGCCTTCATTTCTATTGAAGACGCCCGCTTTTACGAACACGGCGGCATTGATATCCGCGGCACCGCACGCGCACTGGTAGTAACCCTTACCGGCGGCGATGTACAGGGCGGCAGCACCATTACCCAGCAGCTTGCCAAAAATGCTTTTTTAACCAACGAGCGTACCATTACCCGCAAAATTAAAGAAGCCTTTATTGCACGCCAGCTTGAAGAACGCTATACCAAAGACGAAATTTTAAACATGTACCTGAACCGCATTTATTTCGGCCAGGGCACTTACGGCGTAGAATGTGCCTCGCTTTACTACTTTGGCAAACATGTAGAAGACATTGACCTTGCCGAAGCAGCAACGCTGGCAGCCATTCCTAAAAGCCCTAACTACTACAACCCGCTGGAAAACCCCAAAGCCAGCAAAGAACGTCAGGAACTTGTGCTTGACCAGATGGTAAAATACGGCTATATTACCCAGGCTCAGGCCGATGAAGCCAAAGCCGAAAAAATTGCCGTACATGTAAGCGAAACGCAGGATAAAAAAGAATACCTTTCTTACTTTTTTGATTACTGCAACCAGTTTATTATTGATAAATTCGGTGCCGACGCGCTGTATAAAGGCGGGCTTAAAATTTACACCACCATTAACAGCGATATGCAGCAGGCAGCAGTTGACGCCTTGCAGTACCTGCCCAATTACTACACCGACGACAACAAACTTACCCAGCCGCAGGTAGCGCTTGTTTCGTTAGACCCTACCACCGGCTACATTAAAGCAATGATTGGCGGCCGCGCCGAAGACAAATTCAACCGCGCAATTATGGCAGTACGCCAGCCGGGTTCCAGCTTTAAGCCTTTTGTTTACCTTACCGCCATGGATAACGGCTTTACCCCTGCCAGCGTAGTTGAAGATAAGGAAACCGAATTTGCTCAGGGCTGGACTCCGCAGAACTCCGACCTTAAATGGCACGGCAAAGTAAGCCTGCGCACCGCACTCACCCGCTCCATGAACGTACCTACCGTACTTGTAGCGCAGCAGGTTGGCGTGGATAAAATTCTGCAAACAGCCAAAAACCTTGGCATTACCACTTTGGTTGAAGACGGCGCATACAGCGACGCCAACCTTGCCATGGCACTCGGCGGCTTAAGCAAAGGCGTAATTCCTGTTGAAATGGCCGCAGCTTACGGTGCAATAGCCAACGGCGGCGTTTACGTTAAACCGATTGGCATTTTAAAAATTGAAGACCGCAACGGCAAAGTAATTTTTGAAAACAAAACCGAACGCCGCGAAGCAGTTGACCCGTGCGCCGCATATTTAACCGTTGATATGATGAAAGGCGTATTTGTAAACGGCACGGCAGCAGGCGCAGGCATTGGCCGCCCGGCAGCAGGCAAAACCGGTACAACCGACGACTTTAAAGACGCATGGTTTGTAGGCTTTACGCCTAACCTCTCCACCGCCGTGTGGATTGGCGACGATAACGGCCGCGCCCTTGAATATATGTACGGCTCCATGCAGCCGCTCAGCATTTGGCGCAGCTACATGGTTAACGCCGTTGCCAACCTTCCTGCGGTAGACTTTGTACGCCCCAGCGGCGTGGAAATTCCGCCCGAACCCAAAATTGAACAGGACAGCGACAAAGATAAGGACAAAGACAAAAAAGACAGCAAAGACGCTGATAAAGACAAAAACAAACCCGCAGCCAAAAAAGCTGCCGAAGAAGCAGCAGGAAACTCTCAGCCTGCACCCCAGAAACCAAGCATGCGCGACCGTGTGCGTGAAATTCTGGAAGGCAACGCTGCCAACAACGCCAAACCTGTTGTAAGCAACAAGCCTACACCGGCCAACTAAAAAACAAATCCCATCCGCCGCGAACGATTCAAACGTTCATAAAACGGATGGGATTTTTTATACCCTTTTTTTATTTTTACAGTGCCTCTTTAAAAATAGAACCGCCGATAAACTCTCTTAAAATAGAGTTGGTCGGTATCGCCTCATCATCCATGCCGCGCACATGGCTTAAAAGTTCAAGCAGGCGCTGCGCGCGCGTGTAAACGGCTTCGTCCGGCTGAATCAGCTTCAGCAGCGGCTCGGCATATTTTTTAAGCACGGCAAACTCGTACACCAGCGAAGTATTGAACATAATATCGGCGCTGTCCTGAAACGGAAATACATACTGTTCTTCCCCGCGCCGCACATCATCCCATAATTTCAGCGTCATCAGCGCATCGTGCGAACGGAACTGCGAATCGCGCACAATGCGGCGCAAAAGGCGCATATCCGTTGTGTGGATGCGGTTGTAGGAATCAAGCTGCATGGGCGTTAAAGCGCTGATGTAAATTTTCATTTTATTATTGGCAGGCACGGCTTCGGAAATACGCTCGTTCAGCGCGTGTATGCCCTCAACAACCAAAACATCATTTTCGCCAAGCTGAATTTCACGCCCGCGGTATTCCCTCATGCCGCTGCGGAAATTATACTTGGGCATTTTAACGCACTCCCCTGCCAACAGGCGGCGCAAGTGGTCATTAAAAAGCTCCAAATCAACGGCGTCAACACTTTCAAAATCAAAAGTACCGTCCAGTTTTCTAGGCGTATCGTGCCTGTCTTTAAAATAATCATCCATAGAAACAGGCACCGGGCGCAACCCGTTAACCACCATTTGTATGCTTAAACGCTGGGCAAACGTAGTTTTGCCGGAAGAAGAAGGCCCTGCAATAAGCACCAGCCGCACATCTTTATTGCTGGCGGCAATTTTATCGGCAATGCCGGCAATTTTCTTTTCGTGCAAAGCCTCTGCCACCTGAATAATGCCGTTGGCATAACCGCAGCTTATAATGCGGTTCAGTTTGGCAACAGTGTTGCAGTTAATTTTTGCCGACCAGTCCTGCAATTCGTGGAACATGCCGTTTAAAGCATCACTCGGCTCAAACTTATCCAGCCTGTCCATGCAGCATTTATCGGGGTAATTAATAATTATGCCGTTCTCATAATTTATCAGTTCAAACTGCTTTAAGTAACTGCAATCCGGCATCATGGCGCCAAAAAAATACTCCATATAATCGCGCAGCTTATACACCGTAAGCGTCTGCGCGTCGGGCGTGTTGCCCAAAAGCTGCAAACGGTCGTCCTCACGGCGTTCCACCAGAATTTTTTCGGCTTCCGCCCTGCTGATAGTGCTGTAAACAATAGGCTCCTGCGCCGCAATAAGTTTACGCATAAACAAATCAATATCGCGCAAATCGTATTTGCTGAGCACAATGCCGTTGGTAATATCGCAATACAAAGCGCTGCCTATCGAATTGCAAACCTCAAGCTCCACCTCGGGACGCAGAGTTTTAATGGCATACAAAAACAAAAACAGCAGGCTGCGCACATAAACGCGGCGTCCTTCTTCCGTATCCCAGGTTATAAAATCAACAATGCCGTCGCTGTGCAAAGGCTTCTGCAAATCAGTGCCGACGCCGTTAAAAATGCCTTCCACCACCGGCTGGCTGTAAAAACCGTTCAGTTCGCGGCTAACCTCCAAAAGCGTAATTTCTTCCGGATATTCTTTTATAGTACCATTTGGCAAAGTAAGTTTCAGCATAGTTTTTCTCCTTTTATGCAGGCTATAATAATATTATACCGCATAAGCTGTTTTTTGCCAAAAAAGAAACCGCTACTTTTTGTTAACTATTACCGAAACCGAAGGCTGGCTCATATTAAAGAAATTTGCCAAAAACAACTGCGAAACACCTTTTTCGTAATATAAACGGCAAATTTCTTCGTTGCGTTCTTTACGGTTAACAAACGGATGAATTTCAATAACTTCACCGCCGGTTTTATAACCGTAATCGCACAAAAGCACAATCATATATTCTCCGTCCGGCTTTTGTGCTTTAATTTCCCAGCAGCGCATGCCCGTTTTGCCGCGCGGCATATAGTTAACGTATTCTGCCGTGCAGTCCGGCGCAAGCTGTTTAAATTTTGCTTCATTAAAGGATAGTTTTTTAAGCATATATTATCATCTTTTCATGTATAAACTGATATTATTTTTTCAATAAATTAAAAGGGAGCTTATGCTCCCCTTAAGTAATATAATCAATTAAAAGCTATATCTTATACCGGCACTCCACTGCCACGGAGTAGCAACATCACCGCCATAAGTTTTTTCTACATCAAAATACAAATGAGTTGCATCACTAAGATTAATGTTAGTACCTACACCAACTTCAAACCATCCTCCGCCAAGATCTTGTTCATAAACATCGCTAATACCACTATGGCTCATAGTTACTTCTGTTTCTCTGTCAAAATCATATAAATAGGAAGCACGGGCATAAATATTTCCGGCTTTAATATCTTTGCCGAGAGAGAATCCTACACGCCCTACAAGGCTATCCATACCTTCCTGACGTACTTTTGCGCCGTTACTGGTTGTATAATCAACAGCTCCTACTGTACCATAGGTCAATTCAACCTGCTGCTCAATCCAGAAACCATTGCCCTGTTCAAAACGTTTGCCATATTCGGCACTGATGCTGTAGCCATTGGTGTTATAATCGCCGCTGCCTACGCCGCCGTTGGCAGTAAAGTCGCTGTCAATTCTTGCATATTTGGCAACCAAATCAATAAAGCTGCCGTCATCTTTTAAGTAAGAACCATATACACCTACACCGGTATGATTGTTTTCTGCACTGCCGGTTCTAAATGTGCTGTTTCCTTCGGTGCGGGTTAAAAACATACCAACAGTCCAGTTCGGGTCAGTGCTGAGTTTTTCATCATAACCAATCTGATAGTAGTTATACTGGTTCTGAATGCTTTCATATTCAACTTCACCGCGTACCATTCGTGCCCATACGCCATGTTCACCTTTGCTGTCGCGCAGTTCGCCAAGACGTTTATTCATATCGTTGTTTTCCTGACGCCATGTCATAAGGTTAATGGCAGCCAAATTACTAATGCCTACATTAGTGGTATTTTTTGTATAAACAGTATTGGTAATTTCACCATCTGCATTTACATCAGCAGTAATTTTACCTGCAATTATACCTTCATCAGTAGTAATTTGAGAAGCTGCTGATTTTTCAGAATCGCCAGTACCGGTAGTTACAACATCAGCCAAATCCTGTGCTGTTGCATTGCCACCGTAAATAGCATCTGCTATTTCGCCGCTGCCGTTAACTGTAATAGAAGTGCTGTCAGCAACAGTATCAATGCTCATTTTATTATCAAGGCTGTTTGTATTAACAGTGCCGCCGGTACCGTTTAAATTCTCAATTTCTAAAGCTTGACCTTTCATTTTATCAAGATTTATAATACCATCATTTAAAGTAAGATTATTAAGGGCAACATAAGCAGAACCTTCTTTACCTTCCGTACCCGTAGTAATTATTTGCGTAGCATTCCACTGTGCGCCATTAGATAAAGTTATATTACACCCTTCTACAGATAATTTATCTTTAATGTCGTCATAGGTAGTATCACCATCTTCTTTTAATTCCCAATCCATTACGGTGTTACCTTCCCACACAGAATTTTCACCATTGAGATTTATGTTTACATCTGCATCAACTTTAGTTCCAGAGGTCTTTTCATCATAAGAAAAATTAATATCACCATAAAGTTTTGTAGTATTATTAACACCCTCTTCATCCACATTAATATTTACTGAAGAATCGCCTCTAGCAACTATAGCATTATCTCCATACACTTCTAAATTGCTATTAATATTTACAATACCTTGCGACATCGCAACAATAGCATTTCCTCCACCAAGTGCATTTTCTCCTGTACTAACATTTATATAAGTATTATCAGTATCAATATTAATTTCAGCTAATTTGTTTGGCGAAGTAGTAGTTTTATTTTGAGCATAAATACCATATATAGTACCGCTTTCCGAATATCCTGTTATTTTTAATAAATTGCCGTTCACATTAATTTGGCCACCTTGAATATTCTCATTATCTGTTTTTCCTGACGCCCACAATCCTACAGCAATATTCGGAGTTTCACCTACATAATTATCTACAACATTAACAGAAATTACATTAGTTTTATCGCTGTTACCCAAATTTATAACAGCCCTGTCAGAAGTCTTTTCTGTATAATCTGCCCAAACACCAACATTACCATTTCCCCATTGATCACCTTCTGTTGTATCAATTATAATTTCCTCTCCAGAATAATTACTAATACCTCCTTGATTTCTATTTATGCCAACGTCATATGCACCTGTTATATTAATATTTTCTTCTGATGAAGTATTGCTACTACCAACAGCCGCTTCTACATAACTATATGGTGTTGCTAAAAGTAAACCTAACATAATTTTTGCAGCTAACTTTTTCCCGTTCATAAAAAAGCCTCCTTTTATTATGCGTCCATTAATTTATATAAAAGAATTTTATTGACGCTACTGAAATTATACCATACTTTTACCCCCCTCCGCAAGACTTTTCCGTTTGCGTATGTCTAACTTTTACTGGTCTTGTTGTAACAGGGTTTGCTTTCGTAGATTAGCGTTTTTTACAGGGTGCTGAATCGTTTTACGGTAAACACAAACCTTTTAATATAACATAAAAATTTTTGCAAAAACAGTCTTGTTTTTTAGCCTGCGTTTTTGTTATTATAATTTTCGCCGCTTTTTTGGGTGCGCACCGCAAAACGGCAAAATAATTTTTAAGGAGGCTTCACCTTTTTTGATGAAACCTGATTTTACTATTAACAAAAATTTTAAAATTGATGTGGAAGAAACCAGCAATGCACAGCACACCCAAAAGTTAATTACTGCCGCCCAGAACGGCGATAAAGCGGCAATGGAAAAACTTTGTACTGCTTTTGAGCCTTTGTTCCGCAAGGAAATGCGCCGTGAGATTTTTTATAACGGGCTTGGTTTTGAAGAAGGGCTTAGTTTGGCACGCTTGAAGTTTATAGAACTGGTGCTTACATATAACGGAGCGGATTATGAGCATTTTGCAGGTTACGTACGGTGCAGAATACATTTTGCGCTGTATGACGCCGTTAAAAAAGTTTGGGCAGAAGAAAATAAAAAAAGCCCCCTGCCCCAAACGGATGAAGCAGAAGGCACGGAATTCACCGATAATGTTATAGAACGCAGGGAACTGAGTATTTTATTAAACCTTACACTGGCAAAACTTACGCATAAACAGCACCAAACCATTACGGCACTGTATTTTGAGGGGCTTAACGGCAAGGAAACAGCCCAGGTGCTGAATTGTTCGCCCTGTATGGTTACAAAGCACCATAAACTGGCACTTAAAAATTTAAAAGCAAAATTGGCTTAATATAAATAAATGAGGCACTGTACTTTTTATGGTACAGTGCCTCTTAGTTTGCTTATTTAATTTTAAGCGTTTTGCATCATTCTTTAATCATGATGTCGATAATAACTTCGTTGGTTTTTTCCATGCCTTTTTTAGCCAGGGTGCCAACGTTGGCAAGGGTTTCTTCAACATCTTTGCCTACAATGCCGTCGCCGGGCTGGTAATTGTTGCCGGTTTTGCACATGTTGTAGCCGATAATGCCTGCTTCAACGGAGTTGGCAATTTTGCCTGCGCAGGATGCTTTTGCACCGTCGCAAATCATGCCGCTGGTTACGCCTACGGCGTTGGTAATGGTGTGGCCGATTTCTTCAAGCGTTGCACCATGCAGGTAAGCAATGCCTGCACCTGCACCTGCGCCTGCGCTTACAGCGCCGCAGAATGCGGAAAGTACGCCGATAGGAGTTTTTTCGTGGATGGTTACGAGGTTTGCAAGTGCAAGAGCACGGTAAAGTTTTTCTTCGGATACTTTAAGTTCCTGTGCGTAAACAATAACAGGAATGGAAGTGGTCATGCCCTGGTTGCCGCTGCCGGAACAGATTACAACCGGCATTTCGCAGCCGTTCATGCGGGCGTCGCTGCCTGCTGCTGCCATAGCGCGTGCGCGGGTGCGTACGTCCGGGTTTTCGCCGGCCATTTTTAAAAGCACGCTGCCGATATTGGCGCCGTAGTTGTTGCGCAGGCCTTCTTCTGCAATGGCCATGTTGCATTTAATCTGCGGGTCAAGAACGTGTTTCAAATCTTCAACGTCTACGGTGTTGGCAAAATCATAAATGTCGGCCAGGTTAAGCAGGGTTCTGTCGGTAAGGCCTTCGTTGGTTTCGCCGTTAACGGGAATGTATTTAAGTTTTTCGCCGTCTTTTTCAATCAGTACAACGTTGGTATGGTCGTTGGCAATGCGCACTTTAACATAGTGTTCGCCCTGATACAGGGTAATGATAATGTCAAAGGTACAGCCAAGTTCGATATGTTTGGTGGTAATTTCGGTATGCTGCAAAAACTCCTGCATTTTGGCAATCTGTTCGGGGGTAACGTCGGCTAAAACTTCCAGTTCTTTATCCGGGTTACCGGCAATAATGCCTACTGCCGCAGCAACAGGAATGCCTTTCATGTGGTTGGTGTTGGGGACGATTACCGATTTTACGTTTTTAATGATACTGCCGCTTGCTTCAACCAATACTTTGTCAGGCAGGCCGTCCATATATTTTGCCGCAACTGCCGCTGCATAGGCTAAAGAAATCGGCTCGGTACAGCCCATAGCAGGTTTAAGTTCTTCCTCCAGAATCTGAATATAAGCTTTGTACTTCATGTCTGTTTTGTTCACAATCCATCTCTCCCTTTCTTATATTTCAAGATTCCCCTCGCAAACTTCAATGCATTGTTTATTATTTGTGTACTGCGTCCTGTGCTGCTTTGATTTTAGCTGCCATACCGCCGATTTTTTTAAGCGGTACTGCGCACAGTGCAATACGGATGCCTGCTTTAAGAGGCACTGCAAAGATGTTGTCATCGTGCAGTTTGTTGCATACTGCTTCCGGGTCGGTATCCGGAATGGAAAGGAAGAAGCCTGCAATATACGGAAGGCATTTCAATCCGCACTCATTTGCTTCTTTCATAAATAAATCAGCACGGGCTTTAATCATCTGGTAATAGTCGTTGCGTTCTTTTTGTACGGCTGCCAGCAGTTCCGGGTCTTTGTAAACGGTTGCCAGTGTTTTCATGGCAGGGCGGTTAATGTTAGACCAGGTTGCGCGGCTGGTGTACTGGTTAATGCCTTTAAATTCGTCAATAACTTCTTTGGAAGAAGAAACGCCTATCATTGCGCCTGTGCGCTGGCCGTACATAGTAAAGCCTTTGGACATGCTGTATGCAACGATTGTTAAAATGTTGGCAGGCAGGTTGGAAATCTTTTTAAAGAATTTGCGTACTGCCTGGCGTTCGCCCGCATAGTCGATGTAGGCAATATCCAAAAGCAATGTTACGGTTTTGCCGGTGCCTTCGGTAGCATTTTTAAGAATGTCAATTACGCCCTGCATATCTTCTTCGCTGAGGCTGTAACCGGTGGGGTTATGTGCCGGAGTGTTGATGATTAACAGCAGGCTTTTTTGTTTGCTTAAAATTTCTTCTACCTTTGCTTTTAAGGCAGGCAGGTTATATTTGTTGTTTTCGTCAAGCATGGTATAGGTGTCGAGCTTGCGGCCCATATCGTTGCAGAGCACGCTGTACGGGTCCCAGTACCAGTCGCTTGTAAGGGCGGTTTCGCCTTCATCCATGTAGTTCCAGATTGCATGGTGAATTACGCCGGTGCCGCCGGAGGTGGCAACTGCTGCCATGTAGCCTTCCGGACGGGAATCGCCGAAAGCTGCGTTCAAAACTTCTTCCAGATAATCCGGCAGACCGGAAATTGGTGCATAAGCAATGAGTTCATCGGTAGAAAGGCTGCGGAAAACTTTATCTACCGTGGGCAGGCATACAAGTTTTTCATCCTCGTCCAAAATAGCGCCGATTGTGGCGTTGGTTACGTTTTCTGCGCCTATTTTTTTGGCTGCGGCAACGCACGCTGCGTTAGCGGCAAAAATAGTGTCTTCGGCGGATTTACCTTTTGCGTGGTTAGCTGCAATACTTGTCAGCATATTAATTACCTCCAGTTTTTATATCAATCAGTTTTCTGCTTCCTGCGGGAAGAAGCGGCTGTGGATTGCATTAACAGCCTGGGCCACTTTCTGTTCGGGCACAAGGCAGGAAATACTGATTTCTGATGTACTGATTACGCCGATATTAATGCCGGCTTCTGCCAGCGCACCGAACATACCGGCGGCAATGCCCGGGCTGCCAAGCATGCCCGCGCCTACAATGGATACTTTGGCTACGTTAACTTCAAGATCTACTTTATCAAAAGGCATGGCGGCCTTAAGGTTTTCCAAAACGCCGAGAGCCTCTGCCATATCGGTTTTGGCAACTGTAAACAAAATGTCGTTTTTATCTTTTTGTACGCTTGCGCTCTGCACAATCATGTCAACGTCGATATTGGCGTCTGCCAGCGCCGCAAAAATTCTGTAAGCTACGCCCGGTTCATCCGGCACGCCGCGTGCTGCCAGTTTTGCAACGTTGGTATCGTGCGCTACGCCGCGGATAACAAATTTTTTCTCCTGCACTGTATATTCCCCCCTGATAATAGTTCCCGGAACTTCATGAAATGTAGAACGCACATGAATTGCCACGCCGTTATGTTCGCCGTATTCTACCGCGCGCGGCTGCATTACGCCTGCGCCGAGGCGGGCAAGTTCCAGCATTTCGGCAAAGGTAATTTCGTCAAGCTTAAGGGCGTTAGGCACAATGCGCGGGTCGGCAGTGTAAACGCCGTCCACGTCGGTATAAATATCGCAGATGCCTGCATTAAGCCCGGCTGCAATGGCAACGGCGGTTGTATCGCTGCCGCCGCGGCCCAGAGTTGTGATATCGCCGCTGCCGGTAATGCCCTGAAAACCTGCCACTATTACAACATTGCCTTCGTCAAGCGCTTTTTGTACGCGCTCGGCTTCTACATTAATAATGCTTGCTTTAGAATATTTGTCGTTGGTTTTAATTCCGGCCTGCGCGCCCGTAAAAGAAACCGCAGGCTGGCCTTTTGCCCAGAATGCCCCTGCCATTAAGGCAATGGTAACCTGTTCGCCGGTTGCCAGAAGCATATCGAGTTCGCGTTTGGGCATTTCCGGGTTAACACGCCCGGCCAAAGCCAGAAGGTCATCAGTGCTGTCGCCCATTGCCGATACAACTATTACAATTTTATCGCCGGGCTTTTTTTCTTTCAGCACCCTGTTTACAATACCATGAATTTTTTCCGGCGTCGCCACAGAGCTTCCGCCAAATTTTTTTACCAATATAGCCATCAGGTTCCCCCCATGAAAAAATACTGCTATATAAATATTGTACCATAATTGACATATTCTGTATACACTGTTAATTATGAAAGCACAGTTTTTTAAATGTTAATTAAACAGATATTAAAAATTAATAATGGTTGCGCCGCTGCCGCCTTCGTTAAGCGGTGCTTCCGCAAGCGATTTTACCGAAGCATGTGTTGAAAGGTAGGCCGTAAGCCCTGCCTTTAAAGCGCCGGTGCCTTTGCCGTGAATAATGCGCAGGCTGGTAAGCCCTGCCAAAAGCGCGTCATCCATGGCTTTATCAACCGCCGGAATGGCTTCGTCCATAGTCATGCCGCGCACGTCAACTTCGGTGCGCGCGCCAATGCTTTTAGATACAAAGAACTGGTGCGCAAAGCCCTTGCGCTTTTTGCCGAAGTTTTCACCGGCGGCGTTGCTTTTGGCTTTGCCGCGCATGGCAATGCAGTCTTTGGCTTTAACAGTGGTTTTTAAAATGCCTATCTGTACGGTAACTTCACTGCCGTTAACGGCAATTATGGTTCCGTCCTTGCCGAGCGATTTTAAAAATACCGTCTGCCCTGCTTTTGCGGTTTGCGGCGTTAAAGGCTCGCCTTCCGGCACTGGCGTTTCGGCTGCAAAACTTTTCTGCAGTTTTTTGCGTGCCGCTTCTGCCGCTGCCTGCAACTGTTTGGCGTCAAAATCGGTTTTCATTTTGCGCAGTTCTTTTAAAACTGCTTCCGTTTCGCGGCGGCTGCTGCGGTAAAGTTCATCAGCCTGTTCGCGCGCTTTGCGCAGAATTTCGTTTTTGCGGTGTTCAAGCTCCTGCTTCTGGTGCTGAAGTTCCTGCTTAATGCGTTCGCTTTCGGCCTTTAAGCTGCGTATTTCTCGGTTTTGCGTTTCGTATTCGCGCCTTTCGCCTTCCAGCTCTTTCAGCACGTCTTCCATGTGTACGTGTTCCTGCGTTAAAAAGCTGCCCGCGTTTTCAATAATATCATCATCCAAGCCAAGCCTGCGGCTGATGTTAAACGCATTGCTGCTGCCCGGCACTCCCATTAACAGGCGGTAGGTAGGACGCAGCGAAACAGGGTCGAATTCCACGCTGGCGTTTTCCATGCCCTGACGCCCGTAAGCAAAGGTTTTAAGCTCGCTGTAATGCGTAGTTACTATTGTAAGCACGCCGCGTTTGTGCAGGTGTTCCAGTATCGACATGGCAAGCGCCGCGCCTTCGTTAGGGTCGGTGCCTGCGCACAGTTCGTCTATCAGCACCAGTTCGCCTGCTTTTACCTGTTTTAAAATTTCCACCATATTCGTCATATGGCCGGAAAAGGTACTTAAACTTTGTTCAATGCTCTGCTCGTCGCCAATATCGGCATAAACCGCGCCGACATTTTGGCGCTTACCGCCGGTACAAACAAGCCTGCCTGCACCATCAGCATAAAAAGGCCAACTGTTTTTAAGGCAACAGTTTTGCCGCCGGTGTTAGGGCCGGTAATTAAAAGCGTGTTAAACCTGCCGCCGATTTCAATATCCAGCGGCACAACTTTTTGCGGGTCTAACAGCGGGTGCCTGCCTTTGGCAATTTCTATGCCGCCGCCAATGTTTACAACCGGGCGCACGGCTTTTTGCTGCTGGGCAAGGTAAGCGCGCGCGGCTATAAAGTCAAGCTCCGTAAGCTGTTCCATAGCCTGTGTAATGCGGGCCGCATCCGCACCGACCATGCCGGAAATGGAACGCAGGATTCGCTCTATTTCTTCCTGTTCCTGCGCAAGATAACGCTTAATATCGTTATTCAGGTTAACAACCGCCATCGGTTCAATAAACAGCGTTGCGCCGCTGCCCGACTGGTCATGCACCACGCCGGGGAAATTATAGCGGTATTCCTGCTTAATGGGTATTACATAGCGGTCGCCGCGCATAGTAACAAGCGCGTCCTGAAAATACTTCTGGTTATTGGGGTCATGCAGGATGCTGTCGAGTTTTTCGCGCACGCGGTTTTTGGCAACCTGCACGCCGGTACGCAGCCCTGCAAGTTTGGTGCTGGCGCTGTCTAAAATTTCGCCTTTTTCGCTTACCGTGCTTGCAATAAGACGTTCAAGCTTAGGAAAGGCTTCCAAACCGGCAGCATATTCCGCCAGCTGCGGCGCAATTTCCGCTTCGTCTGCCAAAAACTGCTTAACCATGCGCAGGGCTTCGCAGGTTGTGCCTACCTGCATTAATTCTTCCGGCTCTAAAACGCTGCCTATGCGCGCGCGCTTAACCTGCGGCAGAATGTTGTACGCCCCGCCAAACGGAAAACGCTTGCCGTCGTCCAAAAGGCGCAGTGCTTCTGCAGTTTCTTCCTGCAAACGCTTTACGGAGGCAAAATCGCTTTCAATGCGCATGTTCATAACGCGTTCGCGCCCAAGCGAAGTTGCCGTTTTGCCTGCCAGCATTTCTTTTACTTTATCAAATTCTAATGTTTGTATTGCAAACTTAGCCATAATTCTCCTTATAAAACGCCGCGGAAGTAATGCCCGCGCGTTGTATGGGGCAGGTTTTCCTCCTGCCTGATTTCACCGTTCATTACGCCTTTATATAACGCTGCCATTTGGGCGGTTTCTTCTTCGCTGTAATAGCGTGCGTCTATCAAAAGGCGCTCTACACCGGCTTCCTGCACGGCTTTAAGGTTAGCCAGCAGGGAAAGGTCATGCGCGTTTAAAACGTGCATGCGGCAGTTCTGGTCGGTTACAAGCGGAAAACTTGCGTCTTTGCGGTCGTTTAAAAATAACTGTTCGCGGCAGTTAAAACTGCATTTGCCTTTGTCCAGCCCGCCGAGGAAGCTGCCTCCAGCGCAGTATTCCGAAACCATCATTTCTATGCGCCCCTGTACAAGGCATTCCAGCGGCATCGGGCTTACAGCGCACAAATGCTCAATTTGTTTCAAAGTAAGTTCCGCGCTTAAAACCGCGCCTTTGGCACCGGCTTCGTGCCAAAATTCAAGGCAGCTGCTGTTGTAAATGTTAAGCGCCATATCTGCCCACAGCGGCAGAGTGCAGTTTTCTTTGGCTATTTGCCACAGGCTGTTGTTGGCAATGTAAACAGCATCGGGGTTAAGCTGCTGCCATTTGGCAAACTGCCGTGCGTAAAATTCTTCCTGCCCCTGGCTGATTATGCGCGGAGTACCCGGCGCCCATTTTTTGCCGTATTGCGCGGCAAGTTCCGCAACTTTGGCGTAATCGGCATCCGTAACAATTTTGGTGCTGAACAAATCGCCGCCAAAAATAATATAATCGGCACCGGCAGATAAAGCTGCCTGGGCTTTGCCTACCGTATCAGTGCGCACGGTTAAAACTGCGTGCTTTTTGGGAATGTTCTTTTCCGGTTTTACAAGCTGCACATCAACTTTATGCTTTTCCGCGCGTTTGGGTGCAAAGGCTTCCAGCCTTGCTGCGTCCAGCGCTTCTGCCGCCATGCGGCGCGCTTCGTTAATTTCGCTCATGGGCACCATAACGCCGTCATCAAGGTCAACGGTTAAATTATTCAGTACGTATTCGGTTGTGCCCAAACGGCCTACCTGCTTGCGCACTGCGGCTTCATCAAGCGCATGCTTGCGGGCAGTTTCCGTAATAAAATTGGTTTCGCCAAAGCCGGTGCTGCCTTCATCATCCGTTAAAAGCACGGTTAAAGGCTGCCCCAATTTAGCGGTTACAACCGCATCTACCGGTATACGGCGTTTGGCTTTTTCGCCGTAAAACTTACCGGCGTAAGCCATAAGCTCGGCATCAAAAGTGCGGAACACGCGGTCATTCATGCGTACGCCGTTAGGTATGTCTATAACTACCTGCGTACCGGGCAGGGCGCTTGTTACCTCCTGCCCGTTCTGCGTCATTTTGTTAACGGTTGTGCCAACGCGTCCGCCAACTTTTACCCAAAATTCAAGCCCGTCACCCAGCGAAAGTTTCTTTTCAAGCTTGATGGCGGCTTTGTTTTCGCCCTTAAACAGCTTTACCACGCGGCCTACCATAACGCCGCGGTTATTGGGCCTGCGGTCGCTCATCATGGTTCTGCCGGGGCGGCTTACCATATACGCGGTAGTAAAATCTCGGTTAAAAATCTGCTCAATATTTTCAAAATCCTGCTGCGGCACGTTGTAATTGCCCGCAAGGTAACTGTCGATAGCACGGCGGTAAGCATCTACCACCACTGCCACATATTCCGGGCGTTTCATGCGCCCTTCTATTTTATAGCTGGTAACTCCGGCATCTATCAGCTGCGGCAAAATTTCCAGCGTGTTCAAATCCTTAGGACTCAACAAATATTGCCCGGCGTCAGTTCCTGCCAGCAGGTCCCTGCCGTTTTTGTCCGTCAGCTTATACGGCAGGCGGCAAGGCTGCGCACAGCGTCCGCGGTTGCCGCTGCGTCCGCCGATAAGGCTACTCATCAGGCACTGGCCGCTATAGCATACGCATAACGCGCCGTGAATAAATACTTCTATTTCGGTATCGGTATTGCTGCAAATGGTTTTAATGTCTTTAATGCTCAGTTCACGCGCCAGCACGACACGTTCCATGCCGTTTTCCGCACACAGGCGCACACCGGCAAGGCTTGTTACAGTCATCTGCGTGCTGGCATGCAGCGGCAGCTGCGGCACAAGTCTGCGCGCCAGGTTAATAACGCCCATGTCCTGCACGATAATGCCGTCAACGCCCACGTTGTTTAAAAACAGCAGGTAATCGGCAAGTTCCGGCATTTCGGCATCGTCAACCAAAGTATTTACCGTTATATACAGCCTTACCCGGTGCATGTGCGCAAAATACACAGCCCGGGTCAGTTCTTCTCTGTCAAAATTGCTGGCATACTGGCGTGCGCCAAAGGCTTTGCCGCCCATGTAAACGGCATCGGCCCCGGCGTTTACCGCCGCTTCTAGTGCCTCCCAGCTTCCGGCAGGCGCCAGCAGTTCGATTGTTTTATTATGTTTCATCACATTCACCATTATTCTTTAGCTGCCGCCAGAAGTTTTTCGTATTCTTTGCGCAGTTTATAAAGTTCACCGGCAAAATCAAGCGCTGCCCAAACGGCTACGCGCCCTGTTTTTACCACGTGAGTTTTTTCAGCAAACTGCTGCATTTTTTTATCCACCATTTCCGCAATGGCTTCGGTTTCTTTTTTGGGCAGCTCCGTTGTTAAGTTATACTGTTCGTTAAAAATGGTTACAGTAATGGTTTTTTTCTCCATTTAAACCTCCGTTACTGTGCGGCAATATCAAAGCTGAATTGCTGTACGCCCATCATTTCCCAACCGCGTTTATATTCCATTGTTACTTTATAGTTTCCGGGGTTCTGCACGGCCAGAAAAATTATTTCGCTGCCCATTACGCCGGTCTGCCCATCCATATTCATCGGCATCATATAAGAACGGCCAATTTCAAAAACGGAAGCAGCGTCGGAAGGATGCACCTGCCAGCTGTAACCGGTACTGCGGTTGGCGTCGAGCTTAATTGCCAGAATAGCGCCCGGTTTTACAGGCACCAGCCTGTCTTCAACGGCACGGGTCATAAACGAAACCGGCAAAATTCTTACGGCTTCGGCTGCGCGGATTGCTGGCAGCAAATTTTTATACGGCATAACGCGCGTATAGGCTGCGCCTTCCGCATCGCGGAAATGCACGCCGTCCTCATATAAAAGCGCGTCATTAT
>OHFG01000806.1_pt1 | contig 18820 bp, 10 predicted proteins | sample 1567411 | NCBI WGS metagenome assembly OHFG01 (sample SAMEA3879563, study PRJEB24766) | human gut metagenome | biome: human-associated habitat; feature: feces | place: USA | collected 1985/1987
AGGAAAATGGAACCTGCAAAGTTGCTCGTTCCCTCATACGTCGTATGAAGATACGCATCATTGTCCGGCCCCTGTACGACCGGGTAACTGATGTCGAGAGCTTCGATATAAAGCCATCCCTTCACATCCGGGTTAATCGCTTTTAAGGATTCAAAATCGACGGCAAGCGGCGGTTCTGTCGGATACGACAGTGGTTCCGGCTCCGGTTCGGAAGGCTCCGCCGGTTCGGATTCCGCCTGCGGCTCCTCTGTTTTCTTTGGTGCCGGTGTCTCCGGTGTTTTTGTAATTTCCGTCGTATACTGCTGCAGATCCCGGTATTCATCCGTACCGGTCTTGTAATCCAGGTAAATGCCGATCAGCTTATACCCGGAAAAGCAGAAAACAGCAAGTGCCGCTAAAAATACCAGAGTCCAAAGCGGATTGCCGCGTTTTTTCTGTTTCTTTTTCTGTTTTCCCATGCGTCTCCTTTATCACTTTTTTACTGTCTGCGCTGTTTTCTGGAAGCGCTCTGAATTTGTCTCAATTATAAGCGTGCCCCTTTCTTTTGTCAACTTATGCCCCCGGAAAAGGATTGCACCCGCCCCCATCTTATGATAGACTAAAAGTCGACTGACAAGTCACTTGTGAATACAGTAACACACCACATACATGAGGAGGAATCCATATGCGAACAATCAAAAAAGTCGCCTCGCACATCTTCATTGATGGCTTCGGCGGCATGACGCAGGGTCTTTTTGCAACCTTGATTATTGGTACGATGATTCAGCAGATCGGTCTTCTGATCGGCAGTTCGACTGGAAATGTGATCTATCTGCTTGGAAAAGCTGCCGCAGCCCTGACAAGTGCCGGTATCGGTGTCGGCGTGGCAGTGAAATATGGGGAAAGCCCGCTTGTCACGGTTTCTGCAGCCGTCGCCGCCATGGTCGGCGGTTATGCCGGCAAGATCACCGGCGGCACATTCTTTGTGGACGGAAATGCCGTTCTGGCAGGACCTGGCGAACCGCTCGGCGCTTTCATCGCAGCTTTCGCAGGCATCACCTGCGGCCATCTGGTTTCCGGCAAGACCAAGGTTGATATCATCGTGACACCGGTCATCACCATCGGAGCCGGTTCCGTTGTCGGACTGCTCGTCGGACCGCCGATCTCCCAGATGATGACAGGCCTTGGAAGCATCATCAACTGGGCAACGGAACAGCGGCCATTCATCATGGGCATCGTTGTTTCGGTCGTCATGGGTATGGTTCTGACACTGCCGATCAGCTCCGCTGCACTCGGCATCATTCTGAATCTTTCCGGTCTTGCCGCCGGTGCCGCAACGATCGGCTGCTGCTGCAACATGGTCGGATTCGCGGTTGCAAGTTATCGGGAAAACAAATTCGGCGGCCTTGTCGCACAGGGTCTTGGAACCTCGATGCTCCAGGTGCCGAACATCATGCGTCATCCACTGATCTGGCTGCCCGTCATCTTCTCGAGTGCGATTTTAGGACCCGTCTCCACAATCCTCGCCAATATGCAGAATAATGCAACGGGAAGCGGCATGGGTTCCGCAGGTCTTGTCGGACAGATCACAACGTATCAGACGATGATCGCTTACGATGATCCGAAGCTCGTCATCATCAAAATCATTCTGCTCCACTTCGTGCTTCCGGCTGTGATCACCTTGTTCTTCTCAGAGGTATTCCGCAAGGCAAACCTGATCAAATCCGGCGATATGGCTTTGAATCTGTAATCTGTATTTTTAAAAGGGAATGGAACTGCGCATCCGGCAGCTCCATTCCCTTTTTTATCCACATTTCTCTTCTGATTTTTTCTGTTTTTACACCGTTTCTTCTGCGTTTTCCGCATTTTCCACTGCCGCGGCCGATTCAGCTTCCGCTGCCGCTTCTTCTGTCCCCGTTTCTTCCCCCGGCCGCACACGGTGTGCCTCTACCATTGGCTCAATGGTCTGTGCCATCAGCAGATGGATCATGTCAAGGCTCCGCTCGCGGAACCGCGACGGCAGAAGCGGTGCGATCGCCACATCCGTCACGAGGGATTCAAGGCCCTCGATAATCAGATCCTTGCCCGGCGTCTCATTCCACTCCAGTCTGATCCGCTCGAAATCACGCTGGAAAATGATTTTGACCCTCCGTCTTGCGGCCTCTTCCAGAAATGCAAACTCAAGCTTCAGCACCAGTTCGCCGTCTTCATTCTCCGCAAACTGTCCCGTCGTTCCGAGCAGATACGATTCCTCGTTTTCCACCCATTCTACAACTTTGGACCCCGTAAGACCGATCTCAATGCGCTGTGTTTTTTCTCCCTCGGTCAGCTCGACAAAGAAACGGCCTTTTTCATAGAAGAAACCGATGCGGCGGATGCCGTCGGAAAAGTTGTTGTGGAAGACCTGCAGCGTCAGCGGAAACATGCCGACATGCGTGTCCTCCATTTTATATTCTTTTCCGTGCAGAAGCTGCGCCATGTCGATCTGACGCGGTGTTCCGCTGTTCCGCGGCCCCGGTGTTCTCCGCTTCCAGCCGCCGCGCAGGATTCTTCCCGGTGTCTCTTTCGCGCCCTCCAGATCACGGCAGGTCTGCACCAGCTTCTGATATGCCATCGGGCTTTCCGCCTCGCCGGATTTCAGCTCTGCACCAAATTCCGCGCCGAAATACTTCCGCACAATGTCGAGCATCTCACACGTCTGGAACAGCTCGTTGCTGCCCGCATTCGTCACAATCACCACGCCGGTATCCGGATAACCGAGCACGTTCTGCCCCAGCATGCCATTGAACGCAAAGCTGCCCGGCCGCTCCTCCATCCAGACCTGGTAACCATAGCCATATTTTCCCATCTTTTCCGGCGGTGTCGCATGAACGGAGGTGGACGCTGCGACCCATTCCGCCGGGACGATCTGTTTTCCTTCGAATTTTCCGCCGTTCACGTACATCACCCCGAGCTTGGCCGCGTCCTCCGGGCACAGGAAGAGGCCCCAGCCGCCTTTCGTAATCCCTGCCGGACAGCTCTCCCAGAAAACTTTCCGGATGCCGAGAGGCTCAAACAGACGCGGCCGCAGGTAATCTACCATTTTCATGCCGGTGCGCTCCTGTATGATTGCAGACAGCAGATACGTGTTCATACTGTTGTACTCAAACGCTTCGCCCGGTGTTCCCTTGACCGGCGCATTTAAGAAGCTGTCCACCCAGTCGTTGCCGGAAACAACGCCCATCTCGTTGAACTGTACGCCGCTCTTCATCGTCAGAAGATGCTTCACGGTCAGATTCGGGCGCAGGATCTTCTGCAGCAGACCGTTTCGTTTTTCAAAAATATCATAGACGTTCTCGTCCAGGGAAAGTTTTCCTTCACTGATCAGAAAACCAGCCGCCATGCCAGTGATGCTCTTACACATAGAATACGTCGCATGCCAGATGCCGCTGCGGTATGGGGCGAAATTGCATTCGCAGATGACATGTCCATTCCGCAGGACCAGCAGATGATGCATGTCCGTATGGCGCGCAGCGGCGAGCTCACGAAGCATCTGCGTCAGCTTTTCCGATGAGATGCCTTCGCTCTCCGGCACCACGCGCGGAAAATACGTTTCCGGAGATGCAAAATCCCCGAACGCTTCCTTCTGCGGCGCAAAGTCCGTCTTTCCCATATGTCCTGTCGTCCCACTCATAAATCCCCAGATCATTTCCATTGCGGTTAACTGTTCTTTCGCTGCCATGTACGATGCCTCCTGTCTCATGCGGTTAGATTTCCCTGTTTTTCCAGTTTTCCTCATTATATCCAGATTCCTTGAAAATCGCAATGCTTCTTCTGATAAAAAAGAACCGACATAGAAATCTGTATTTCGATTTCTGCCGGTTCTTTTCCGTGTGTGATTTTTTTATTTTACTTTAGCTTACTCATTCCAGAGTTTCATACGCTCCTGATAATTCTGTGTGATAACTTTTTCTACATCTTCCAGTCCTGCGTCATTCATTTCGGAAATCATCTTGTCGTACTCTTCCATTGCCGCATCGTGGCTGTCTGCATTCACAATCTTCGGATATTCCTGATCGTAGATATCCTGGATTTTCTGCCATTTCAAGCCATCCGGAGTGCTTCCTGCCGGGGTAAGGCCTGCAAATTCTGCGGTATCCCATCTGTCGTTCTCACCAAAGTGATTCATAGCCACCTGCCGGGTCTCTTTTACTTTATACTGTGATACATCGTATGGAGTTCCGTCTGTACCATTTCCGTTCTTTACAAACCAGGTCCATTTGCGGACGCCGGTATCCAGTTTTGTTTTGTCAAAATCCGTCTGGAATCCTTCAATCAGATCATCGTTCGGAACGTGTTTTCCATCTTCCATATTCCAGTTGGTTCCCTCAATACCCCACATCAGAAGATACTGTCCTTCTTCGCTTGCAAGGTAGTTGATCATCTTCATGGCTGCTTCCGGATTTTTACAATTCTTGGTGATCGCGATTGCATCCCAGCCAAGTGTACTTCTTCCGGAGTAAGTAGTTTCATCTGCACTGATTCCGTTTCCAAGGATTTTATAGGAATAGAATTTTGCATCTTCTCCTACAGAAGAAGCAAGTGCTGTATTTGCTGCATCGGTATCCCAGTAGGAAGCAAAGGTACTGAATACGTTGCCTGCAGACAGTTTCTGCGTCCACTGATTTTTCTTGTTGACAACCCACTCTTTGTCCAGAAGGCCTTCGGTATACAGTTCATTGGCAAAGGACATCATCTCTTTGAAGTTTGGTGCTTTGGCAACATGTTCCAGATTGTCCCCATCCTGATAATATGTTTTCAGACCATACATTCCTTTTAATGTTCCATCGTAGTTTTTGGATTCTGCATCAAAGGTAATGGCAATACTCTCTTTTCCGTCAATGGTCGGATGAAGTTCTTTGAATTTCTTACAAATGTCAATATACTCTTCCTGTGTAAATGGCTCATCGCTGTCTGCGCGGTCTTTTCCAACGATTTCGCACAGATAATCATAGCGCATCAGAACACCGGCTACCGGATCCGGATCTTCTCCGTACCAGTTATTCAGATAGTAATTCTTTCCATCGGTATAACGACTCTTGTTTAAGGTTTCCCCGTACATCTCTTTTACATCCGGGCCGTACTCATCGATCAGATCATTCAACGGAAGCAGTGCGCCTGCCTCAATGTAACGGTTTACAATATCATTTCCACGATCCATCAGGACGATATCCGGGTAATTCTGACCGGTCAGCATCAGGTTCAATTTTTCCAGCGGATCTCCGGTTGGATTTTCTACCTGAATTTTGACACCTGTTTTTTCCTCAATTGCTTTTGCAACTGGATCATCAAAGGTATTGCTTCCGGAGTTTTTGTCAAAGATAGAAATCGTAACTCCGTCTGTTGATACCTCGCCCGATGCAGATGATGCACTGCCGGATGCAGTACTTGATGATGTACTGCCATTTGATCCGCATCCTGCAAGCATTCCCGCTGCCATCAGGACACTCATCGCCATTGCGATACTTTTTTTGAACTTCATTTTCTTTTCCTCCTTCTATCATCAGCTCTTTACAGATCCGAGCATGATTCCTTTAACAAAATATTTCTGAATAAACGGATAAACCATGATAATCGGAATGGTCGCAATCATCGTAGCAGCCATTCGAATGCTGTCCGGTGTAATGGTCTGTGACGCCTGATTTGCCGCCTGGTTCGCTGATGAAGTCTGATACTGATTCAGAATTTCAACCAAAATGGACTGCATTGTTTTTAAAGACTGTGCATTCGTAAACAAATATGCATCGAACCAAGAATTCCAATGTGTAATTGCAACAAACAGTGCAATGGTCATAATAATCGGCTTGGACAATGGAATTACCATTTTAAAGAAAACTGTCAGATCATTTGCTCCGTCAATTTTCGCCGATTCAAAAATCTCTGCCGGCATTCCCTCTATATAATTCTTTACCAGAATCATATTATAAACACTTACCAGGTTCGGGAAAATAAGTACAATGAAATTATTCAGCATTCCAAGGCTCTTTAATACCATATAATACGGAACCATTCCGCCGCCAAAATACATGGTGAAGATAAAGAACAGGTTCAGCTGTTTCCGGAACAGCAGCTCTTTTCTGGAAAGCACATAGGCAAGTGCTGTCGTGACAAGGACCGCCAGCGGTGTACCAATTGCAGTACGAAGTACAGTGATCAGAATGCCATGCAAAAATGTGGCACGTCCCAGAATATCTTTATAACTTGCCAGACTCAGTTTTCTCGGCAGAAAGTAGAGCCCGCCGCGCAGTGCATCGGTTGCATCGTTAATGGATACCACAAAAATGTTCCAGAACGGATACACACAGATCACAGTAACTAACACCAGAAAAACCACTTTGAAAATATCAAGAAACCAGTCACTGGCACAACGTTTTCTTTTGATTTTAATTGCTTTTTCTCTCATTTTCCTTCCTCCTAAAACAGTGCCGTATTATCATCACTGAATTTCTTCGAAAGTGCATTTGCACTGATGACCAGAATGAAGGAGACTGCGGATTTAAAGAATCCTACTGCAGTACCGTAAGAATACATTCCGTTTTTCAGACCATAGCGGTATGCATACGTATCAAGTACATCAGAATAATTTAAAATAGCATCATTAGACATCAACAGCTGCTGCTCATATCCTGTATTCAGAACACCTCCGATTGCCAGAATCAGAAGAATCATAATGGTCGGCTTTAATGCCGGAAGTGTGATATGCAGAATCTTCTGCATTCTCGTCGCACCATCCACATCCGCTGCTTCATACATATCCTGGCTGATGCCGGAGATTGCCGCCATATAGATAATCGCATTGTATCCAAGTACCTTCCACGCATTTGCGATCGCGATGATCCACCAGAAATATGGTCCTTTCTGGAAAAACAGAATCGACTCATCGGTTAATCCGAAGAATTTTAACAGATTGTTGATGACGCCGTCTGAAGAAAGGAATGTAAGGAAAATGTTTGCCGCAATAACCCAGGAAATAAAATAGGGAATATAAGATGCGGTCTGTACAAATTTCTTTGCCTTCTGGTTTCGAACTTCATTCAGGCAAAGCGCCAGAATGATTGGCAGCGGGAATGAGAATAACAGTGTCAGTAAGCTGGTTGCCAGTGTGTTTCTCATGATTTTTGTGAAATCTGTGGAAAAGAAATACTTGAACCAGTCAAGACCGACAAACTGCGAATTCGCCATATCCGCAAAATAGCCGCTACCCTGCGGCGTGTAGTTGATGAAGGACATATACAGTCCTGTCATTGGTGCATAGCAGATCAGAATGACCCATACCAACGATGGAAGCAGCAGTAAAAACAGATATTTCTGTTTCCAGAACCGTTCCGCGAGGCTTTTTTTGTGCTTTGCATGCACGTTTTCTTTTTTCATGCCTTCTCCTTCTTTCTTCTTTTTGTTCATCTTGTACACTCTTGCTGTCTATGTTTCCATTCTAATGGATAGTCTGTCCTGCAACAATCTCACTTTTTTATGATTTCTATCTCGATTTAACGGAGTTTTATAATTCTCTTTTTTATTCTGTTGTTTTCTTACGATTTCTGTCAATATCTAACGAAACAGAAACCGGCTGACGGGCAAAATCACCTTTATCAGCCGGTTTCTGTTTCCTTTTCTATGCAAACAATACGAAGTTATTTCTGCTTTGTTGATTTTTTATTCGTTTACTGGAATTCTGACAGAAACTGTCGTTCCATATCCTTCCTGGCTTTCTATTCGGACACCATAATTCTCTCCATAAGCCAGACGAACCCTGTTTGCAACATTTCTCAGTCCATATCCTTCCTCTGAGCGCCGCAGAGAACTTCGCAGTTTAATCAGTTTTTCCGCCTCGATTCCACATCCATCATCTGTCACCTGGAATACCACATCCCTTTCTTCTTTTTGAATTCTGACCGCAATGTGGAGAACTTCTTCCTCTTTTCTCGCATGGTGAATGGCATTTTCAACCAGCGGCTGCAGAAGAAGTTTAATGGTTCGATATGTCAGTACTTCTCTTGCAATCTCATACTCCACCTGTACGCTGTCCCGAAAACGCATCTGCTGGATTTTCAGATAGCTCTGCAGCAGTTCCACTTCTTCCTGGATGGAAAGCACCTGTTTTCCCTTATTCAGGGAAATCCGGTAGAAGCTGGACAAATTTTTGACCGCCTGCATCGTCTGTTTTCCACCTTCCCGCATCGCCAGTGCTGAAATAACCGCAAGTGCATTGTAAAGAAAGTGCGGATTGATCTGTTCCTGCAGCAAATTCAGTTCGCTCGTCTGAATCCGGATTTTCTTTTCGTAATTTTCCCGAATTAGCTCCTGAATCTGATCACTGAGCTGATTAAACGCCAGCCCGATCTGTCCGATCTCATCTTCTCCCATATTTTCCAGACGGTAATCAAATTCTCCCTGTCCCATCCGTTTTGCTGCATACACCACTTTCTGCACCCGCGTGGAAAGCCATCTTGTGTAACAGATAATGCAGAGAAATACCATAGCCGCGCTGCAGAGGATCAGGAACATCATCCTTCTTGAAACAGCTTTTGCGTCTTTTAAAACCGTCTCCTTATCCGAAATCACAAGAATTTTTGTTCCGAAAACTCCGCTCTGGATATTTCCGATTTTTGAAATACCGTCACGCTCAAACTCAATCTGCGCTTTCTGCTCCAGATCCTCTTCCGGCATTCTGGTCCGGATCGGAAGGCCTGCCATTTCCGGTTCGGAAGCAGCCAGAATATATCCTTTTTGATCCACCAGATAAATTTCATCGGTGGAATTTATTGTTTCGAGGAGGGGCTGTATCTGCTGATTTTCAATCTGTAACGACAGTACGCTCTTCATCCCGCCCTGTGGATAAAAATTCATCAGACGATTCATATGAAATGCTTTTCCGTCTCCAGATGTCCCACAGAATACCGTTTCCCCTATCGCATCAAATGTCAGCACACGTTCCCTCCGATCTAGATCCTGCATGGAATAAAAATAATAATTATCCTGCGGAAGCGTTTCATTGTTGCTGTAAAAACAGATTTTGTAAATTCCTGCATTCATCAGACAGATTTCGCTGAGCTTCTTATCAATATAGTAAAACATATCTTCATAAGAATCGTTGCTGTAATCCTGAAACAAATATCCGCTCAGCATCTGATCCACATACAGCACCTCCAGAATTGTTTCGTAAGGCTCGACCATCGTAGAAAAATTTTTTTCAATTCGTTCTGCTTCCTGTTCTGCACTCTGATATGCTTCAGTAAGAAGCACGTTCCTTGTTTTTCCATAACTGTACCAGGTAACACACAGCATTGGAATCAGTGCCAGTACCAGATAGCCGATCACCAGTTTAAACTGAAAACTCCGATTTTTATACCATTTTACGATATTCATTTGGTGTCACTCCAAATCTTTTCTGAAAAACAACGCCAAAGTAAGAAACATTTTCATATCCAACCGCCAGACTCACTTCCCGTACTTTATTTTTCTTATTCTTTAACAGTTCCGCCGCCCTCTGCAGACGCATTTCCGTATTGTATTCCAAAATCGTTTTTCCTGTTGCCTCTTTAAACAGGCTCCTCAGATAATTCGGAGACAAACCGACCTCCGCGGCCAGCTTCTCGATATCTGCGCTTTCCGAGCAGTGCTCCTGAAGATATGTTTTTACCTGATAAACGGCATAGTAATTTGGATTTTGATTCTGTTCTTCAAAAAATGCCAACATCCGTTCCAGATACTGCTTCATCTTTTCCCGCATCTGATAATTGTTGTTTGCTTCAAAAATTTCATTTTCTCTCAAAATTTTTTCTGCTTCCATCCAGTTTTCCAGCAGTTCATCGCTCAAAACAAGACGGTTCCATAGATACATATAGAGATTGTAAACTTCTCCCGCAAATGTTTTCGGCGCAAGCCCCTTTAGCTGTTGAAAATAATCTTTCATGGTCTGCAGCGTTTCCTGCTTTTTCCCGCTGCTGACCAGACGACAGATTTCTTCTCTCCGCTCCTTCTGTTCCCGGAAATGATATGCTTTTTCCTCTTCCGTTTCTTTTTCATCTGCACAGAAAAGTTCCGGTGGATCCATATGAAATGCCAGAACACAACAGTTCCGAAGTTTTTCCGCCTTTTCGTACAGGCAGTCAGCTGTCCATGCTCCACTGCACCATCCAACGGCTCTCGGTGCGTCTTCTTTCAAATCATTCCAGATCTGAAATGCCGTATCTTTCACCGACAGATACCCCGCCAGCAGCAGAATGCTGATCCGTTCCGTTTTGCTGATGTAACGGATGCCCTTGTATTTTTCCTGAATTTGGCTACAGATGTTTTCTTCCGTTTTTCCATAAACCGCTATGATTCCAAACCTGCACTCTTCCAGTTCTTCTCCAAATACACCACGGAAATTTTTCCGTAAAAGCTCTGTTTCCTGTTTTTCCCGCAAAGCCATTTCCAGCAACTGCTTCGCCGCCGTTTTCCGCGACCAGTCTGCTATCTCACTTTTCTCCAGTTCACTTCTCACTTTTTTCAGACATGCTTCTACTTCTTCAATCGTAAATGGCTTTAAAAGGTAATCCACGGCATTCACCTGAAAAGCGGAATGGATATAGGAAAAATCATCATATCCTGTCAGAAAAACAATTTTGCATGGATACCCCCGGCGTACGATCGTCTCTGCCAGTTCAATTCCACTCATTCCTGGCATCTGAATATCCGTAATCACAATATCTGCCATATTTTCTTCCAGGCACTCCAGTGCCCTTCTGCCATTGCGCGCGGTAAATACTCTGGAAATCCCGTTCTTTTTCCAGTCAATATAATCCCGCAATGTCTCCAGTTCAATTTCTTCATCTTCTACAAGAAGAACGCGATACATTTTCTCCCTCCTGTTTCCAGTTGCTCCTGCAGTTTTCTTCTCCTGCTGCTTTTCATTTCTGTCTTTTTACTGCAGAAGTTCAATCATATACGCCTCATACGGCTGTAACTTCCACACTTCTTTTGTGAGACTTTCTGTATCATTATGAATCAGAACCGTTCCTTTTGTCAAATCATATCGGGCTTTCATCTCTGCCGCGGTATCCCGGAAATTACAGAGCACAATCAGCTTTTTCTCTCCCAGATTTCTCTCATAAGCAAAAATATCCGGATTTTCTTCCTCAATCAGACGGAAATCCCCATAAACAAGAGTGTCATTTTTCCTACGCAGCGCAATTAGTTTTTGATAGAAATAGAAGAGGGAATCCGGATTTTTTCTGCTGTTTTCCACATTGATCTCCTCGTAATTCTGATTTTCCGCCATCCACGGTGTTCCCGCTGTAAATCCGGCGTGTTTTTCCGCATTCCACTGCATTGGCGTCCGCGCATGGTCCCGGCTGTTCCGTGCAAGATAGGTACGAATTTTTTCTTCCTCCCAGCCTTCTTTTTTACGGTCTTCGGCAAAATTTACAGACTCGATATCCTGATAGTCCTCGATCCGAAGCCCTGACACATTTGTCATACCGATTTCTTCCCCCTGGTAAATATAAGGAGTTCCTTTCATCCCATGGAGAAGGACAGCCAACATTTTTGCTGATTTTTCCCGATACGGTTCCCTGTCATTTCCAAAGCGCGATACGACACGCGGAAAATCATGGTTTCCCCAGAACAGACTGTTCCATCCTTTTTCTTCCAGTCCCGTCTGCCATTTTTCAAAGATCTGCTTCAGTTGCGGCAGCGTATACGGTTTCGGATCCCAGTTTCCACTTCGGATGCCGTCGATTCCCATCAGTTCAAATTGAAAAATCATACTGAGCTCCTGGCTTTCCGGATCAGAATACTGCTGTGCCATTTCTACCGTAGCACCTCCGGTTTCCCCCACTGTCAGGATCTGTTCTGATTTTCCATACGTATTCTGATTCATTTCCATTAAGTATGTATGAATCTGCTCTGAATGAGTATCATTTCCTCCATGTCCATCTTTTACAATATTGTCAATTGCATCCAGCCGGAAACCACGGATCCCTTTATCCATCCAGAACTGGATCATCCGGTACAGCTCTTTCCGAAGCGACGGATTTTTCCAGTTCAGATCCGGCTGCATTACACTGAAACTGTGATAATAATATTCCTGAACCTCCGGCACCCATTCCCAGGTGCTTCCTCCAAAGAATGCTCCGCCGCCTTCTGGCGGCTGCTCCTTCGTTCCTTCCTTCCAGATGTAAAAATCATGGTATTTACTGTTTCGATCCTTTCTGGCTTCCAGGAACCATGGGTGCAGATGGGAACTATGATTTAAAACAAGATCCATCATGACCACAATTTCCCGCTTTTCACAGGCTGCGATCAGTTCTTCCAGCTCTTCCATTGTGCCCGCTTCTTCCATTACTTTATAATAGTCACTGACATCATATCCATTGTCGTAATTAGGAGAATCGTTAAAAGGCGAAAGCCAGATGGCTCCAACACCAAGCTCCTGCAGATAGTCCAGCTTCTGCAGAATCCCTCCAAAATCGCCGATGCCGTCTCCGTTGCTGTCACAGAAGCTTCTGGTGTAAATCTGATATACGGTTAAGCTATGCCACCACTCTCTTTTCATTTTCTGTCCTCTCTTTCTTTTTTCCTATAAGAGCAGTATAATGATATTATCTTATATTTTCTAACCTGATTTTCGTATTTAATGAAAGGATTTTGACTTTTATGAAAAAAGAACGTTCAAAAGAGCTCTTTTCTCCTGAATCTTGTTCCCCTGTTCTTTCTGGCGGAATCCGGGATTTTACCGTGCATGGAACCGAACCTGTTCCGCTCCATATCTATCATCAGGATTATGCGCATGGCGGGCTCTCTGTTCCTTTTCACTGGCATAAAGAATTAGAATGGATCTGGGTTGAAAAAGGTACTCTCACTCTGACACTGAAAACTGAAACCCGGACAATTTCCGAAGGTACTTTTCTTTTCATCAACAGTCACGAACTGCATCAGCTCTGCAGCATTGGAACTACCCCTTCGGTTCACCATGCCCTTGTATTTCTTCCAGAAATTCTCTCATGTGCCTATCTGGATTCCTGTGAAGCAGACTGGATTCGTCCGCTGCTCTCTCATCAACTGCTTCTTCCGGCTTTTCCATTGGAAGAGCTTTCTGCTGCTGAAGCCTCCTCTCAGACACAGAAAACATTTGTACTGACATTATCTAAGCTTTTCCAGGAAATCCTGTATGCATACGATACCAAACCCATCGGCTGGTTTCTTCTGATCAAAAGTGACATGTATCGGATTCTTGCACTTCTGGCGCAATACCAGCTTTTTCTTCATCCGGAACCCCTCTGCACTCGTAAAAAAGAAAGATCTGATCAGTGTAAAAAACTCTTACGTTATATTCAGGATAACTATGATTCTAAAATCCGTCTTTCAGATCTTGCTGCTATACTCAATATGAATCCACAATATTTTTGTCGTTTCTTCAAAACGCACTTTCACACAACGCCTATTTCCTATATCAACCAGTACCGCGTAACCCAAGCCGCAGATCTTCTTACCGGCAGCTCGCTTTCTATCTTGGAAATTGCTCTGCATACCGGATTTGAAAGCCCCAGCTATTTTGCCAGCATTTTCCGCCGGACTTTTGGTATGTCACCGGAAGAATATCGAAAAGCCATGCCCTGACCCGGCAAATTTTTTCCTTCTGAATGCACGGCAACACAAATCTCAAAAATTTTTGATTTTTTTTCAAAAAACACTTGCCAAACTCGTTTTCTTATGATAATATACTACTTGTCGCTGAGCAAAAATCACGGCAGACAAAACAAAAACTTCGGCTCCGTGGTCAAGCGGTTAAGACATCGCCCTTTCACGGCGGTAACACGGGTTCGATTCCCGTCGGAGTCATATGGCGTCGTAGCCAAGTGGTAAGGCAATGGTCTGCAACACCAGTATCCACCGGTTCAAATCCGGTCGACGCCTCTATTTTCCCGGAAACAGATGGTTTCTGGGATTTTTCTTTTTCAAAATTATTTCAAAAAAGCTGCCGGTTCTGTTTGCTTCGGCAGCTTTTTTGAAAATATCATTTTTTTAATTTTCTTTTTCTTTCACATAGTCTTCATACACATACGCCGTTTTTCCCTCATACGAAATCTTGTACCATCCGTTCTCTTTTCCGAGCATTTCCACTTCTTCCCCTGTCGTCAGAGCTCCGATAACCTGGCTTGTGCTGACGTTGGGTTCTGTACGTACATTGACCGGTGAGATACAGGTGACGGTTTTCTTACCCTTCTGCTTTTTCACGCCATCCGAATTATTTTCTGCTTCCAGCGCTCTTTTCTGCTCCTGGCAGGCCGTCTGAAATGTTTCTGTCAGCAGCTCATTGTCCGGGAACTTCAGAGACTCCAGTATTTCCGGCACGATTTGCTGTGTATCGTTGCTGCCGCTTCCTTTTTTCCATATGATCTGATACCCTTCATTCTCCGTTTTCACCCCGCAGAAAAATGCAATCGGAATCTGCAGGGAATTTTTTACCTGGAAACGATAAAAGGAACTCTCGTTATCTTTTCCTTCGTTAGCTGTTTTCACCATAAAATCGCTGATGCTGTTTTCCCCTGTTATTTCATTCGGATAGAGCAAATTTTCAGCGCTCTCTTCGTCCTCCGGAAAATCCATAAGCGCTACTTTTGCCATTCCTTCCCGATACGATATCTCAAGACTTTCCCCCTCTTCTGATATGAAACTGCATTGGATTTTCTCATCTCTCATTACATTCCAGCCTTCTGGAAGTGTGATTGTAATATTCTGGTATGTAGAAAGAAACTCTTTTTCACCATCTTCTGACTCATCCTGGACACTGGATGCTCTTTCGGAGACAACCGATGGATTCTCCTTTTCCACCTGCTGATTTCCACATCCCATTACCACAATAGTTGTCATCAAAAGAACAGCTAAACAGTTTTTTCTGTTTCTCATGTACAATTTCCTTTCTTGACAGTTCCGTCTTTATTTTCTGTCAGAAAATTTCTTTTGCTTATTGTATCACAACTATTTTTGCACTGTAAAGAGTACATTCCTTCCCTCCTGCTTTGATTTTCTTTATGCAAAAAAATCTCCAACCAGATTGAGGTTCCCTCCCCCAAAAATCCAGTTGAAGATTTTTCTTATCTTTTTTATTTTACTTCTGTAAATTCGACCCGGATACTCTCATACTCTCCCAGCACCTGATGCAGGGTCAGCCCCGCACGGTTCCAGGTACGGCCAAGGCGGACTTCCTGGTCCAGACTGCAGCGGTACAGCTTATCCTCTGCAAGACCGCACACTTTCGTGTGAACCGGAAGCATATTTCCTTCTGCGTCAGTCTTTACGATCGTAAGCAGTGCGCGGCTCTGATCCTTTGCCACGAACTCCCATGCCATGAAATCCTGTTTTTTCAGTCCGGTCAGACGGTAATACAGGCCTTCGTGTGTGAGCTCGTAATATTCATGCATCGCAGCAACCTGCTCTTTTACCATCTCTTTTTCTTCCTCTGAAATCTTATTCAGATCCATCTCATATCCAAAGCTTCCTGCCAGCGCCACATCGCCTCTTGTCCGGAACGGTGTCACACGGCCGGTCTGATGGTTCGGGCATACCGAAACGTGGGAGCCGACGGTGCTGATCGGATAGAAGAACGAGCTTCCGTACTGGATGGAAAGACGGTTGATCGCATCGGTATTATCGCTGCACCAGATCTGCGGGGAATAATACATCATACCGGCATCATATCTTCCGCCTCCTCCGCTGCAGCCCTCGAGCAGCAGATTCGGGCATGCGGCAAGGAATCTTTCCATCAAATCGTAAACACCGAGCACATAGCGGTGATACATCTCTCCGTTCCGGCTCTGTGCTGCCACATGGCTGTAAACATCGCAGACGCTGCGGTTCATATCCCATTTGACATAATCAATCTTTGCATCATGAACGATGGTTGTCAGACGCTCCAGCAGATACTCACGCACATCCTCACGCGTCATATCAAGTACAAGCTGATTTCTGCTGTGGTTCGGCACACGGCCAGGAATTGCAAATGCCCAATCCGGATGTGCACGGTAAAGATCACTGTCCTCGGAAATCATCTCCGGCTCAAACCAGAGACCGAATTTCATGCCCATCTTGTGAATTTTTTCTGCAAGCTGCGCCATGGAGCCGTTCATCTTTTTCTCGTTGACGAACCAGTCACCGAGACCACTGTTATCATCCTCTCGTTTTCCAAACCAGCCATCGTCAAGCACCAGCATCTCAATGCCAAGCTTTTGCGCCTGTTCTGCAATTTTCAGAATTTTTTCTTCGTTGAAATTAAAATAGGTTGCTTCCCAGTTGTTGATCAGAATCGGTCGTTTGGCATGCTTGTATGCGCCACGGCAGATATGCTCGCGGATGATCTCATGATACTGCTGTGACAGTTTGGTAAAACCGGTTCCGGAATAGCTTAAGATTGCCTGCGGGGTATCGAACGCCTCTCCTTTTTCCAGATGGAAGCAGAAATTGGTCGGATGAATACCCATCTGAAAACGGGTCTGATTTTTCTGATCCTTCTGTGCTGCCGCAACAAAGTTTCCGCTGTAAACGAGGCATGCGCCGATGCAGGAACCGTGTGTCTCACCCGCACCCTCCTCGCAGAGGATCACAGCCGGATTGTAATGATGGCTCGATGTACCACGGGTGCTTCCGATCTCGACTTTTGCATGCTGCACCGGAATCCGCTCCGCCGTACGCTCCATCGCATGACGACCCGAGAAATAGATCATCTCATAATTTTCATACATCAGATCCATGCTGAAAGACAGCATTTTTTCCAGCTCAATCGCCGTTTCTCCGTGATTTTCGAGTCTTGCCGCTCTCGTAATCACATTTTCCTTTTCAAATACACCGTAAAACAGCTTCAGAACAATATCGGAAGCCTTCTCCGTCATTGTAATAACAAGAGTCTCACCTTTTTCTTCCTCTGTATCGTACAACGCCGGCATTCCGGGAATAGCATAGGAATAATCCAGAATTTCGAACGAATCGAAACGAAAATCTGCTGCAAAGCTGCCGTCCGCGTGGCGGATCTCAATCATATCATCACGGAAATCACCGACACCACTTCCCGGAATTTCCTGCGGAAGTGCATCAAGAGAATATTTCCGGTTAGGGCCTGCTTCCTCTGGATTTCCTGCAAATCCCATATCTGTACAGAAAATCAGACCGGAAAGATTTTCCTCACCGATTTTTTCTCCATAGTAGAGATGCAGAAGCACATTTTTGTCATCTGCGAACATCTGGTAACTGCTGTCTTTTGTCTGGAGGGTAAATAACCGTCCATTTTCACTTACTTTGATTGCCATGATTTCCTCCTCCTGCGGCATCTTGCAGTATCCTGCAAAACACGATATAATTTTACTGATATTTCGGAATCTCATCCTTTGTGACATTCCAGCTTTTCTGATGATTCTTTTTGTGAGGTATACTTATGGAAACTTCCTGGACACTTCCTGTCCCAAAGCATAAATTTTCGGATCTTTATCTCTGCTTCTGCGGCTACGAAGCCTGCCAGCCGTTCCACAGCTACGGCCCTGCTGTACGCCCCAATTACGTGATCCACTATATTATTTCCGGGAAAGGCACTTTTACCATCGGAAACCGCACTTACCGCCTAACCGCCGGACAGGGCTTTTTCCTGATGCCAAATGTCCGCACCTACTATGAAGCCGATGCGGATGATCCCTGGACCTATCTCTGGATCGGTTTTGACGGTGAAAAAGCTGCCTCTTATGTACAGGAACTCGGTCTTTCCGAGGAGCACCCTGTCTACCAGTGCAGTTTTTCCGGTGAACTGCAGTCCCTCTTGTTTCAGATGCAGAAGCACAATACCTACGACACCTCTGACCAGTATCTTCTGGAAGGCTGTCTATACCAGTTTTTCTCAATTCTTTCCCGCGAAATCACGCTTGCCGACCCTTTTGCACGGGAGAGTGGCAATCTTTACGTGGAAAAGGCCGTCGAGTTTATCCGAAATAATTATTCGAATGAAATTCTTGTCTCGGATATTGCCAGATATGTCTGCGTCAACCGGAGTTATCTCTATACTCTGTTTCAGAAATATCTCCATACCTCACCGCAGGACTATCTTTCTTCCTGCCGGATCACGCGTGCGCTCGAGCTTTTATCGTATACGGATCTCTCCATCGAAACGGTCGCTTTTTCCTGTGGTTACCGGAATGCCGAAGTTTTTACCAAAGCCTTCCGCCAGAAGCAGGGCATGACGCCAAGCGCCTATCGGAAAAAGTTCCGCCTTGACACGACTCCTGACTCTGCACATGTTCCGTGATCTGTCTGATTTCATTATAACGAAATCTTTCTTCTATGAACAGGAAGAAATGTTATGGAAAACCGTCAAAATGTTAGATGGCGTTTCTTAATGGCTACAGACAGCAAAAAAGCGATACAGTCATGATTTTTCATTTCCGTATCGCTTCTTCATCTTAACTCCCCGAGTTGGGCTCGAACCAACAACCCTTCGGTTAACAGCCGAATGCTCTACCATTGAGCTATCGAGGAATATCTCAGGAATCTTTTCCTGACAATCGTTACTATAACACAATCTTTTTCGAAAAACAAGTATTTTGCGGAAAATAATTACAAAAAGCCACCGGATCTCTCCGATGGCCTTTCCGATATACCTTCAAAACCGCATACACTACACATCTATCATTCCATTTCTGTGAACACAACCATTCAGGTCAAGCCCTCGACCGATTAGTAACAGTCAGCTCCATGCCTTACGGCACTTCCACCCCTGCCCTATCTACCTCGTCGTCTTCAAGGGGTCTTACTTCTTTCGAATGGGATATCTCATCTTGAG
>OHFG01000809.1_pt1 | contig 18742 bp, 14 predicted proteins | sample 1567411 | NCBI WGS metagenome assembly OHFG01 (sample SAMEA3879563, study PRJEB24766) | human gut metagenome | biome: human-associated habitat; feature: feces | place: USA | collected 1985/1987
AAAATCAAGGGGTTCAAGATGCGAGACAGGAGCTCAATATGGCCAGAACATACCTGCTTGAAATGATAATATTATTTCTCAATAAATTTATAAAACAGCTTCTAAGATTCAAGAAGAAAATCGAATTTCCCATGCCGCAACAGAAAGCGGTTTCGAAAATATTCACGAGAACAAAAAAGACACAACCGACCAGATCGCAATCACGAATTCAGAGAATCGTAAGCAATCCGAATCCCATACCCAAATAAAGAAACATAGTTATCAACGACCAAGCGAAACGAGCTTTGACAAATGGCTCCTGCCTCTCTTTACAACGGGAAGGATAGCGCAATACTCCCGCCATAGGCAAAATAAACAAAATAGCTGTAACCCATTGCAACCACACAATGTCGTAATACAGTCCCAACAAAAATGTACCGAAGACAAAAAATGCCGCCAGCTCCATATACCCTAAGCTATTCAACGCTTTCCGTTCCATAACGAATCCCTATCCATCGATAAACCGACAGGGAAAAACATTCCCCTATCGATACCATTTTCAAATCCTTCTATTTAAAACAGAGTCAGCCCGATTTCATATCGGGCTGACCTATATCGCATCGAATTAAGCGTCGATATTGGCATAAGTCGCATTAGATTCTATAAACTCGCGACGCGGACCTACGTCCTCGCCCATCAACATCGAGAATACGCGATCGGCCTCGGCTGCATTGTCGATGGTCACCTGTTTGAGAATCCGGTTCTCGGGATCCATCGTCGTCTCCCACAACTGGTGCGGGTTCATCTCGCCCAAACCTTTGTATCGTTGAGTCTCCATCAACTGTTCGTTCCCCTCGCAATATTTCAAGCAGAACTGATCTTTTTGTTGGTCGGTCCAGCAATATTCCTCGGTTTTACCCCGCTTACTCTTACATTTGTACAAAGGGGGCGTCGCCAAATAAACATACCCCTGTTCCAACAACGGACGCATACGACGGAAAAAGAACGTCAACAACAATGTGGCAATGTGCGCCCCGTCCACATCGACATCGGTCTTTCGAAGACCTTGTGATCCATCGCTTTTTCCACATTCAATATCTTACCGCGCAACGGTAGAATAGCTTGGAACATACGGTCACGACCTTGTTTGGCAGAACCTCCTGCCGAATCCCCTTCGACAAGGAATATCTCGCAATCCTCAGGATTACGCGAAGAGCAATCCGCCAATTTACCGGGCAATCCGCCACCCGAAAGAGGCGACTTGCGTTGAACCATCTCACGTGCCTTGCGAGCTGCATGACGCGCTGTGGCGGCGATAATCACCTTCTCGACAATTGTTTTCGCCTGAGCCGGATGTTCTTCCAAATAATTTGCCAAAGCCTCGCTCACAGCCGTGTCCACAGCCCCGATAACCTCGCTATTGCCCAACTTCGTTTTGGTCTGTCCCTCGAATTGTGGCTCCATCACTTTCACCGAAATAACGGCGGTAAGCCCCTCTCGGAAGTCATCGCTGCTGATTTCCACTTTCACTTTTTCAAGCATCTTGGAATCCTCGGCATACTTCTTCAAAGTACGGGTCAATCCCCGACGGAAACCCGTCAAGTGAGTTCCCCCCTCGATGGTATTGATATTGTTCACATACGAATAGACATTCTCGTTATACGTCGTGTTGTACGTCATAGCGACCTCCACAGGCACTCCCTGACGCTCGGTAGCGATATGAATCACATCGTCGATAAGATGCTCCTTATTCGAGTCGATATAACGAACGAACTCCTTTAATCCTTCCTTTGAATAGAACACCTCTTTACGATACTCGCCGGCATCGTTAGTCGTCCGTTTATCCGTCAGCGAAAGGGTAATCCCCGCATTCAGATAAGCCAAATCGCGCAAACGATTCGCCAAAATATTATAGTCGTAAACCGTAACAGAAAAAATCGAATCGTCTGGACGGAAGATAATCGTCGTACCCGTCTCTTCGGTCTCTCCTATAATTTCCACATCGTGCAAAGGTTTACCACAAGAATACTCTTGCATATAAATCTTTCCGTTCCTGCGAATCTCGGCACGTAAATAAGTCGAAAGAGCATTTACGCACGATACACCCACACCGTGCAAACCACCGGAAACTTTATAAGACCCTTTATCGAATTTACCACCGGCATGCAATACCGTCAAAACCACTTCAAGAGCCGATTTATGCTCTTTCTCGTGCATATCGACAGGAATACCGCGACCGTTATCGACAACCCTGATAGAATTATCTTCGTTGATATATACCTCGATATGAGTGGCATATCCGGCAAGAGCTTCGTCGATAGAGTTATCGACAACCTCATACACCAAATGATGCAACCCTTTTACACCGATATCGCCGATATACATAGCAGGGCGTTTACGAACGGCCTCTAAACCTTCGAGCACCTGAATACTATCGGCTGAATAACTTTTGTTTTCTGTTTCTTCTGACATATTATCCGAATCTTTTTTGTTTTTATGAGCTATCCCTGCGCTATTCTTATTAACAGAAAATCAACAGGAAACACTTAAAATCCGGCTCAAACGGCCGGCTTTCCACCAACAAACAAAAATACACAAAAAAGTTGAAATAGCGAAATAATCCGGGTGGAAATAATCACACCGACGTTTCTCTCAAATCATAGCCCCGACCAGACATTGTGAATCCAAACAGCAAATTCAAACATAAGGATAAAAACAAAAACCCATCTGACAGCAAGCACCTTATTCACAAAAAGATATAAATCATATACACTATGAACCTGAAAAATGGCATCAATCAATAACAGGAAAGGGAATGAAAACAATAAATCCACTGGGTTGATTTTAAAACTTAGCCCTCTCACCCATCGGACACTCCCCCTATACCGTTATGCGACACAACGGGAGAACTGAATAAACAGACTGATGAGATGTCGTTTTCACCCCCTCCTTCTCTACGTACCACCTCCCCTATTGTATATTCCCATTAATCATTATAAATTTGAAAAAGAAAGACATCAGAGTATGACATAAGTCCGCCTCCCCTTTGGTCCACGAGACCGAGCCATATGTTCCGTCCCCATACTCTTTACATATGGCTGCGCCGTGCCCCGTAGCTTTACGGGGTGTTTTGCTATGCAAAATATAGGGGAGGTGTCACGTAGTGACGGAAGGGTTGGAAAATACCGGCAGTAAAGGTGGCAGAAGTCAGGACTCCTCTCTCCCTCTGCTCATCACAGATGAGATAGGGGGAGTGCCCATAGGGCGAGGGGGTTGAAAAAATTATATAATCTTTGATTGGAAGGTCAGAAGTATAAAAGGACAATTCTCGCTGATTTTTACTGTACCGAGGTAATTCCCATCAAAAAAAAGACACCACATATCTAAACAAAAAATGCGGCAGAAAAAATCTGTCGCATTCGTAGCCCATAGGAGAATCGAACTCCTCTTTCAAGAATGAAAATCTTGCGTCCTAGCCGATAGACGAATGGGCCATACCTATCCCCGACAAGGAAAACCTTGCCGATTTTAATTTCAAGGAATTACAACTTATTAACGTGTAAAGCCAATTTCGATTTCAAGTTAGCAGCTTTGTTCTTATGAATCACATTCTTTTTAGCCAACTTATCCAACATCGAACTAACTTTTACATACAAAGCGGCAGCTTCTTCCTTCACAGTAGTAGCACGCAATTTACGAACGGCATTACGAGCAGTCTTTGCATAGTAACGGTTACGCAAATTTCTCACTTGTGTTTGTCTGATTCTTTTTTCCGACGATTTATGATTTGCCATCTCAATAGTCTCCTAATAATTATATTTTTATATTCGTAGCCCATAGGAGAATCGAACTCCTCTTTCAAGAATGAAAATCTTGCGTCCTAGCCGATAGACGAATGGGCCCTTGATAAAAATGCGCCTTAGATATATAAAGTAAGGCGCCCTTTCCAAATGCGAGTGCAAATATAGAGCTGTTTTTTGAATTGACAAAATTTTTACCTAAAAATCTTTCATTTACCTTTCTATCGCATACAATCTGCACAGACTTTCCCGCTCGAACAGGAACTACTGCCCCTAAAAACTACCACGATCTACATTAGTAATTTTTATTATAGGCTCTACCCTATATTAAAAACCTACTTGCCGCTGTTGCTCTATATTGTAACGTTCTCCGACTACCGGAATAGTTTCAACGGCATTCTCCAACTCTTTCCACTCTTCGGGTAAAAGGGTAAATTCCGTGGCTCGTAGATTCTCTTCCAAATGAGAAAGTTTCGTCGTTCCGGGAATTGGTACAATCCACGGAGCTTTCTGTAACAACCAGCCGAGCGCAACCTGAGCCGAAGTCATACCCCGCTTGCGACCGAATGCTTGCAGGATATTTACAATACGCATATTCGCCCGCATCGCTTCCGGTTGGAAACGCGGCAAAGTCTGGCGATTGTCGTTATTCGGCGCAAAAACGGTATACTCATTAATACAACCACCCAGAAAACCACGGTTAATCGGGCTATACGGAACGAAGCCAATACCCAATTCCCGGCAGGTGTTGAGTACCCCGTTTTCCTCCACAAGACGATGCATCAAGTGATACTCGCTTTGGATAGCAGTAAGTGGACATATGGCATGAGCTTTGCGAATGGTTTCCGCACTGACTTCACACATACCCCAACGTTGTACCTTACCCTCTTTCATTAAATCGGCAATAGTCAACGCTACCTCTTCCGGCGGAGTATTCGGGTCAGCCCGATGCTGGTAAAACATCGGTAGCGAATCGAGGCGTAATCTTTTTAACGATTCCTCGCAATAACGTCGAATAGTTTGCGGACGGCTGTCCTGACGTCCCGTAGCCTTACCATTGATGACTTCATGTCCAAATTTAGTCGTTACGGCGATACGTTCTCTGAACTCCGACAAAGCCTCACCAACCAGATTCTCATTAGTCAACGGCCCGCATATAATAGCCGTATCGAAAAGCGTCACTCCACGGTCTACCGCCTCATGCAACAATCGGACACACTGTTTTTTATCTGGATGCTGACTACGATTGTAGGTCATACCCATAACCCCGAACCCAAGAGCCGACACCTCGAAAGCCACAGCTCCTGTCCCCAACACTCGACTGCTCCGAATACAGGCAGCCCTGCGGTCTTCGCCCACCCTTTTCGTTTTAGCGGCCAGCCCTATTCAATCCTGCGGGCATAGTCAATGCTGCCCCCGCTAACATCGCCGTTTTAAGAAATCCACGACGACCGATTTCCGTTTTATTTATCTTTTTTACATCGATTATTTTTTCAACTCTTTTATAATCCGAGCAGGATTACCTGCGACAACTGTCATAGGCGGCACATCTTTGGTCACCACACTATTCGCCCCCACGATAGCCCCGTATCCTATTCTCACTCCGGGGAGAATCGTAGCATTGATTCCGACCCAAACTCTATCTTCAAGAACAACAGGGCGACCATAAGTCGCATCCCGATTTTCCGGGTCGGGATCATGATTAATAGTAATAATATTTACTTTCGGTCCCAAAAAGACATTTTCACCGAGAGTAATACCCCCTCGTCCGAAAAACGTACAACACTGTTGAATAAAGCAACCTTTCCCTATTTTTATGTGTTTCCCATAATCCACATAAAACGGAGGCAACAAAGTAATAGATTCGTCCACTTCACACCCGAGAATTACACTCAATATCCGACGAACCTCATCGGGTGTATGATAACCGGTATTCAATTCGGTCGCCATTTTCATAGTATCCCAAATGGCATTTATCAATTCATCGTATCCCGGATCCGACGGGGAAACCATCTCTCCGTTCAGATCTCTTTCAAAAATAGTATGAGTATTCATAATAATCTGTTTTATATCCGTTACAAAGTTAAAAAGAAAGCCCCGTGGCGACTTTGCCACAGGGCTCAAAACTCTTTGTCATAAAGCTCGATACATCGAGATAACGGCTTTCACCGACTTTCCTTTTTACCATTTTCAACGACCCGCTTAGCCCATTCGGTAGCCACCGCAACGCCTCCGTTGAGTAACTTGCCGTCGTTCCAAGTCACGTTTGGATAAAGTTTCCTGAGCTGTCTTACACTATGGGCTATCGAACTTCCTCCGGAAGTAGCGAACGGGACAACGGTTTTACCGAAAAAATCGTATTTTTCAAGAAACGTATTGACCGGACGCGGACACAAGTCCCACCAAATAGGATAGCCGAGAAATACGATATCGTAATCTTTCATATCGAGAGGCTCCCCACCCAGTTCGGGGCGAGAATCCTCATCGGCCATTTCAACCGAACTCCGGCTCGACTTATCATTCCAATCGAGATCGGCCGAGGTATAGGCCTCGGCAGGAGTAATCCGGTAAAGCCGGCCATCGACCGCACCGGCAATAGACTCTGCCACCCTCCCGGTAGTTCCGGTACAAGAAAAATAGGCCACAAGAATTTTCTTACTCACCGGTTCGGTGGTATCTGTCGCCTGTCGTTGAGTTTGTGACGAACAACTAAAACTGAGAATACTCATAAGTATCAATACTATCTGTTTCATACTATATTCATTTTGAAATAAACTACAAGCCGAGAAAAAGACAAACTTGTTCGAGCTATTTCGAGGCTCAGCGTTGATGACGGACAACGCCCGAATATTCCTCTTCGCTCACAGGTTCGAGCCACTCATTGCTCTTGTTTTCGCCGGGAGCCTCTATGGCGAGATGCGAGAACCAACTGTCAGGCGCAGCACCATGCCAATGCTTCACACCGGCCGAGATATAAACGGCATCGCCGGGGAGAAGTTCCACCGGTTCTTTTCTCCATTCCTGATAATAACCTCTGCCACCCACGCACACAAGTATTTGACCGCCGCCTTTGGTAGCTTTGTGTATGTGCCAATTATTACGGCAACCGGGCTCGAAAGTAACGTTCGAAATGGGAATACCTTCTGTCACGACAGGCGCGAGATAGCTTTGACCGATGAAATATTTGGCATACGCATCGTTAGGTTTGCCGACAGGAAAAATAATGGATTGAGCATACGCATCGAGCGAACAGGCAACAGTACTATCCGCACAGTCTACCCACACCTCTTTGGCCATACGAAACGCCGCCCATGCTTTGGGCCAACCAGCATAGAACGCAGCATGAGTAAGAATTTCAGCGATTTCAGTTTTGGTCACCCCGTTCTTCTTGGCCGATTCAAGATGATACTTGAACGAAGAATCTGTCAACCCCTGTGACATGAGAGCAACGACAGTCACGATAGAGCGGTCACGAAGCGAAAGCAAATCGTTACGACTCCATACCTCTCCAAAAAGAATATCGTCATTCAAATGCGCAAACTCGGGAGCGAACTCACCAAGCGCATCATGTCCGGCTGTCTGTCGGACTTTCTCTTGTGATTTTGTCATAATCGGAAATATTAAAATTGACAATAAAACCCATAAAACTACTTTTGTTTTCATACCCTATGATTTTAATTGAACACTACAAAATACCAGTTCTCCAACCCATCATATAGAAATCAGGCAAATGGGAAATCGGGAACAGACAGACATCAGTCTCCATCGATCATCGTCTATTTCCGCACGATGTACAAAGGTACGAAACAGATCTCGCAACGATTTTGCTATAAAGCTCAAATCTATTTGCCATAAAGCTCACCCTGCCACGATGGTGCGACCCCATAGGTCTCTTTATACACTTTGGAAAAATGCGACAGATTCTTAAAGCCTACATCGAAGCAAGCCTCCGTAACTTTCTTTTTCCCCGACCGAATTAAATCATGCGCCGCTTCAAGACGTCGTCTGATAATCCATTTCTGAGGTGTCAAATCGCTCACTTTGGCAAAATCCCGTTTAAAAGTAGCCAAACTACGCCCCGTATAACTGGCGATTTCTTTCATCGAGAGATCGCACATATAATTCTCGTTCAAGTAATCGAGAATATCGATTTTCCACGGTTCCACGAAATCGAATAACGATGCATACAGATTACGGTCGGTATTGAGCAAGACATACACACCTTCGATCATCTTCAATTTCAAAATCTTTTCCGAGGGTTTCTCCCCAGCATCGAAATACGGAATAACCGACTCGAACAAAGAGCGGATATCCGGTCTATTTTTCGGCAAGAGGAGCAAGCTCGCTTTCTCTCGTTTGGAGTCGATTGGAATCTGCTGCCGATCGAGTGTTTGGTAAAACTCCCTCAAAAAAGCCTTCGAAAATTTCAACACAATGGAACGATAAGGCTCACCCTTCCCGACCCTCTTTTGCAACCACATTCGGTTATCACGCCGCATAAAGGCACAATCTCCCGGATACAAAACGGTTTTCTTTCCACGCTCCTCGATCTCCAATCTACCGGAACACTGATAAATGAGCGTATGTTCCCGATTTTCATGAGCACACTCCCGATCATCGGCAAAATAACTCGCTATAAGCACATTCGAGCAATCGAATACATCTAACTGTTCCATATCATCAGCCTTTTATATGGACAAATATAATGCATTGTATCTGTACAATATTTGCTGTGAAGCTCAATTTTCACACTCCCGATACAACCACTGCTCCCGAATAAATAAAATCAATGCGCCGAACCAGTACCGGCCTTTGGATAAAACAACTATTTTTGTAGAAAAATTTACCGGGAGAATGCTCGAAAAAACATTAGGAATAGTACTGCACATCATTCCCTATAACGACAAAATATCGGTAGCCCATTTGTACACCGAACAATATGGCCGATCTTCCTATCTTATTCCACAAGGGGGTGGGAAAAAAGCTCGCATGTTTCGGTCCCTCTTCATGCCGTTCTCTATTTTGGAACTTGATATAGACTACCGGAACAGCCGGGAATTGCAAAAAATCATCGAAGCGCGCACGGTTTTACCTCTTCAAAACATCTATTCCGATCCGGTAAAAAATGCAGAAGCGCTCTTTTTATCCGAAGTCCTCTGTCAAACCATAAAAGAACCCGAGCCCAATCTCCCGCTTTTCGCCTTCATCGCCCGTTCCATTCAAGTCCTCAATATAATGGAAGAAGGTAAAGCCAATTTTCATCTCTGTTTCCTGCTGCAATTATGCAGTTTTCTCGGGTTCAGCCCCAACATGGAGACCTACCGGACCGGATATTCTTTCGACATGTTGAACGGAATTTTCTCCCCCTCGCGCCCCATTCACACCTACACACTCGATGCCCGCGAAGCCGAAGTTTTCGCCCGGCTCACCCGTATGGATTTCAATAATCTTCGCCACTTCAAATTCAATCGGGGAGAGAGAAACGCCATACTCGACCGAATCTTAACATACTACCGGCTACACCAACCCGACATTTCGGAACTCCGGTCTCCCGAAATATTACGAGCCATATTCGACTAATATGCTGCAAAGGTTGACTATTACAAAATTTTATACTACTTTTGTCGACCGAAATGCCCTTGTAGTTCAATGGATAGAACGGAAGTTTCCTAAACTTTAAATCCGAGTTCGATTCTCGGCGAGGGTACAAAAAAAGGAATCCGAATCCGGATTCCTTTTTTGTATTTATACGCTTACCTTTATTTTGCAGCGGCTTCTTTGGCAGCCTTTTTAGCGATACTACGTCGTTGGATTTCGTAAGCAATCGGAGTAGCCACGAACAAGGTCGAAGCCGTACCGACAATCACACCGAACAACATAGCAAATGTAAAGCTACGAATAACATCGCCACCCAAAATAAAGATACACAACAATACGATAGCCGTACTTAATGAAGTATTAAGAGTACGAGTCAACGTACTATTCAAAGCATCGTTAATAACGAGTGCACGGTCTCGTTTCGGATATAAACCCTTCACTTCACGAATACGGTCGAATACTACCACCGTATCATTTACCGAGTAACCGATTACCGTCAATATAGCTGCAATAAACGACTGATCCATCTCCATAGAGAAAGGTAATATACCATACAGCAAAGAATACAGCCCGATGATAGAGAACGCAGTAAAGGCCACAGAAGCCAACGTACCCACACTAAACGAAATATCACGGAATCGCAACAAGATGTAAAGAGCCATCGCTATCAACGAAAGAATGACAGCCCAGAATGCCCCCACCTTAATATCATCGGCAATGCTCGGTCCTACTTTCTGACGACTTTGAATCATATTTTCGGTAAACTCTTCATAAGAAGCATCCCCTAAAACACTCTTCATTCCCTCATAAAGTTTCGTCTCGATCTCTTTATCTATATTTTCATCTTGATCAGCAATACGATAGTTGGTCGAAATACGCACCTGATCGTCGCTCGTGATAGTTATCACCGAAAGAGAACTACCCTCGAAAGCTGATTTCAGCATCTCACTGATTTCAACCGGTTTCACCGGTTTATCAAAACGAACTACATAATTACGACCACCCGAAAAATCAATACCCTGATTCAAACCTCTGATTGCCAAAGAACCTACCATAACTACAATGATAGCAATAGCAACCGTAAATCCGACCTTGCGCATACCGAGGAAATTAATTCTCGTATTCGTAAGCAAATTCTTGGATATGCGGGTCGTAAATGTAAGATTATTGAATTTACCTCTATTCAAACCGGCCTCGAAGATAAGGCGGGTAATGAAAATAGCCGTAAAGAACGAAGTAAGAATACTAACGATCAATGTCGTAGCAAAACCCTTGATAGGACCTGTCCCGTATACCAATAGAATGAAACCGGTAATAATCGTAGTCAAGTTCGAGTCGAAAATCGCAGAGAAAGCATGCTTGTAACCATCGGCGATAGAAGATTTCAAACTCTTGCCCAAACGAAGCTCCTCTTTGGTACGCTCGAATATCAGCACGTTGGCATCGACAGCCATACCCATCGACAAAACGATACCGGCAACACCCGAAAGCGTGAGCACCGCTTGTAACGAGGCCAAAATACCCATCGTGAAAAACAAGTTACATATAACACCGAAACTGGCGATAAGACCCGGAGTAGCCCCATACATCATGATCATATAGATCATCAGCAAGATGATAGCGGCGACAAACGAAATCACACCGCTTTGGATAGCTTCCTGTCCCAACGAAGGACCGATAATATCCTCTTGAACAATAGTCACGGCAGCAGCCATCTTACCCGACTTCAACACGTTAGCCAAGTCCTTAGCCTCTTCGGGAGAGAAACCTCCGGTAATCTGCGAACTACCGCCCGAAATAGCCGAGTTGACATTGGGGAAAGAATATACCTGATTATCCAACACGATAGCAATCGCATTGCCGATATTGTCACGAGTAAGTTTTTCCCATACTTTGGCTCCCTCGGCATTCATGGTCATGCTCACCACAGAACCCTGTATCTTATCGAAGTCGTCACGAGCATCGGTTATTACATCGCCACCTAACGGAGCCTTGCCGCCTTTACCGGCTTTTAATGCGATAAGCTGATACATGGTTTGCTTTTCATCGATGGCTTTTACCGTCCAGCGGAGAATGAGGTCGCTCGGAAGAATATCGCGGGCGATTTTGCTTGCCAACATGGCATTCACCGCTGCCGTATCGTTCTTATTGACAATACCAATAACCGGAGATCCCCCGTAACTTTGTGTATAATTCATCAACGAAAGCAACGGATTCTGTTTACGGATACGCTCCATAGTTTCAGCTTCCGATGCCTCCTGCTGTAATTTTTTCTTCAACGACGAAGCCGTGCTGTCAGCTGCAACGGCTGCGGTATCGGGCGTAGCCTCGGCAACGACCGGAGCTTCTTCCTCTGCCGGCTCTTGCGCAGCATTGGCCGCAGCGATAGCGTTATTTACGGCATCGAGTTTCGGAGCAAGTTGTTCCAGTTTATACGTCTCCCAAAATTCGAGGTTAGCACTACCCTGCAACAATTTCCTCACACGCTCGGGTTCTTTGATACCCGGCAGCTCGATAAGAATAAGACCGTCCTTTTCCAACTTTTGAATATTGGGAGCGACCACACCGAAACGGTCGATACGAGTACGCAATACGTTGTACGAGTTATCCACCGCGCTATTCAATTCTTCGCGAAGAATTGAGATTACCTCGTCGTTAGTCGATCTGGGGGTTATTTTATCTTTTAACTGGAAAGTGCTGAAAATAGCCGAAAGTCTCACATTCGGATCTATCTTTTTGTATTCGTTGTAGAACGAAACAATAAAGTCGTTGTTCCCGGCCTGAGCAGCCTGAGCGGCAGCGATAGCTGCGTTGAAGTTAGGATCCGGGTTATTATTCGACAAAGATTTGAGCACGTCTGCCACAGAAATTTGCAGCGTTACGTTCATACCTCCTTTCAGGTCAAGACCCAAACCTATTTCCATTTCACGGCATTGCTGATACGTGTAATACCACCAATACACCTTTTCCGTAGAGATAGAGTCGATATAATGTTTATACTTAGCCTCATCGCCCGCAGCATACTCTTTCGCCTTATTATTGTAAATAGCGGTTACAACCGAAAACGAAAGATAGAACAAACAGATAAGTGTAAGCAAAACCGCAACGACTCTAATAAATCCTTTGTTTTGCATGTGACTATTACTTTATTTTTTGTTTAATGAATTTCGTATTTTTATCAAGGTGCAAAGATATATTATTTTTTCACAGAAGCCCAAAATTATTCGATTTATTTATTATTAGCGTTTTTTACACCGATAAAGCACAATCCCCCAAAGAAACATGAAAAAGAAAACGGTTATATCTTTTTCAAGATTTAATATTATTTTTGTACTTCGGTTATAACCCGAGGTTCATGCCCCGATCGAAGTGCCGCATTTCCTATATTTCGATGTAACGGCAAATCAATTATTAACCCTATAAGTTATGCCCAATTATATGAACAAAATAGGAGGAAAGCCACAAGAGCGTAGTTCAAATATCGAACTTCTGAGAATACTTTCGATGTTCTTGGTTCTGATGATTCATTATATCCCCTCCCGAACACTGCCGACACACGACACATTGGCCCACGATACGCTCGGCACACTGTTCGATCTCGAATTGCGTAGTATCAGCTTCGTCTGTGTCAATTGTTTTATTCTCATCTCCGGGTACTTCGGTATCCGTTGGAAATTAAAATCTTTCTCCAACCTCCTTTTTCAAATATTGTTCTGGGCGATCGTATGCCCTGTTATCGTATCCGCCGCAACCGATTCCTTCAACATGACCGACCTATTCAAGACATTATATCACAACACATTCTCCCGCTGGTTTATCGAAGCGTACATCGGACTGTACATACTGGCCCCGATGATAAACCGCTTCATCGAAAAATCGACACATCGGGAGTTGGGTATATTCATTCTTGCTTTTTATCTGTTCAGCACCTTGTTCGGCTACTTGGGAAAAGCCTATGACTTCAACAAAGGCATGAGTATCATCAGCCTCGTGGGGCTATATTTGATAGGAGCCTATCTCCGCCGGAAACAAGACAGCATATTCGATCTCTCGAAATACGTCTATTTAGGTGTTTACCTCGTTACCGGATTCATTATGGTAGCCATCGCCGCTCTCATCTTGAAAGCAGGATTCACGATTACCCCTTATAGCTACCTCAACCCCCTTATCGTTCTCGAATCCATAGCCCTGTTTTTGTTCTTCAAAAAACTAAATATCGGTAGCATAAAATGGATCAACTATATCGCAGTTTCCTCGTTCGCCGTATATTTAATCCATAACGACCTCTCCATTAAACCCCTATACTGCGCAGCATGCGACTATATCGAAGCGCATTACACTCCATCATTCCCGTATGCCTTGCTGTTTATGGTGGGAGTATTCATCGTATCGGTAATGGCAGATAAAGTCCGGCTGTTCATATACAAACATACGCTATTGAAACTATTGAAATAAAAAAATTATACCCTCTCCTCGCCCGTCGCGGGGTGTAGGAGAGAGCAAGCAAAAAGGAAGAAGGTTAGATAACTCCTACTTGCTGCACAAAAATGCTAAACTATAAAATAAAAAGTACCACCCTCCTCCCTTGCCGTGTCCCGTAGCATTACGGGGTGTTTTGCAACGCAAAATATAGGGAAGGGGTCCGTAGGACGGAGGGGTTAGCTCTACAAAAAATCCTATATACTATCTTTTTTAGCCTCCTTTTTCTTAGGAACTCGATTTACCCCCTGTGATGAAAAAATTGAAAATAGGCTGCACATCGGTAAAAATAAGTAAACTTGCTTTTGGTCTCGGTTTGCACTATCTTTGTCGCAAATAGATCGATTCGGCAAAACAGGACATAACTTGTTTCTGTTCTTATTTGTACTATCTTTACATAAAATATTCGACGATGAATCCGAAACACCCCCTTTCCACGATAACAGTCTATCGGCTGGTCGCCTCGTTCATTCTGGCGATTTCCATATATTCCTGCGCCAACATGTCGAGACCCGGGGGTGGTCCCCGCGATGAAACACCGCCTGTATTCATCAAGAGTATGCCGGTTCCTAACGCATTGAACGTTTCGAAACAGAAAATCGAAATCGAATTCGACGAAATCATTCAAGTAGACAAACCGTCCGAAAAAGTAATCGTCTCCCCCCCCCAAAAAGATATGCCCGAAATTCGTACTTCGGGACGTAAAATAACCGTGATTCTTAAAGACTCGTTACTACCCAACACGACCTATACCATCGACTTTTCCGATGCCATCATCGACAACAACGAGCGTAATCCGCTCTATGGATTCGCCTACTCCTTTTCGACCGGCCCCAAGATAGACTCTCTGCAAGTTTCGGGAATACTACTCAATGCCCGGGATTTGGAGCCCATAACCGGCATGTTGGTAGGATTACACAGCGACCTCGAAGACTCGGCTTTCCAGAAACTCCCATTAGAGAGAATTGCCAGTTCCGACGAATTAGGTCATTTCACGATACGAAATGTAACACCCGGCAAATACCGTCTATTCGCGCTGAAAGACATGAACCGGGACTACCGCTTCGACAACCCGTCGGAAGATATCGCTTTTCTCGATTCTATCGTTATTCCTTCGGCCGATGTTAAATTACACGTCGACACCATTTGGAAAGACAGCGTCACCATCGACACCATTATCGAATACAACCACACCCATTTCTATCCGAACGATATTCTGCTCACGGCATTCAACGAAGGATTCCAATCTCAATATCTCGATAAAAGCGAAAGAAAAGACCGTCGTAAAATCGACCTTTATTTCAAAGCCCCCGCTGATTCGTTGCCCAAGTTGAAACCGCTGAATTTCGAGCAAGAAGACTGGGCCATTCTCGAACGCTCGTTCCACAACGACACACTGCAATACTGGATAAAAGACTCGCTCATTTACAACATGGATACACTTTTATTCACGGCCGAATATTTCCGTACCGACACGTTAAGACAATTGTCTCTCTACAACGATACGCTCAAATTCATCATGAAAAAAGTCAAAGCGCCCAAGAAAAAAGAAAAAAAGAAAGACAAGGACAACGACTCCATCGAAGTTCCCGAAATCCAATTCATGCAAATGAACGCCAAGATAAGCTCTTCTCTCGATGTTTATAAACCGCTTCGTTTTTCCTTTGCCGAACCATTGCAAACATACGATGCAGGGAAAATACATCTGGAACAAAAAAGAGACACCTTGTGGATACCTGTTGCCGACTCCCTGTACACATTCCTCCAAGACTCCATTGCTATCCGGGACTACACACTCACCTACAAATGGACTCCGGGAGAATCCTATCGCATCGTTATGGACTCCACGGCATTCACCAATATTTACGGACTATTCACGAACACCTATAAACAAGAATTCAAAGTCAAAGCCCTCGAAGATTACGCCAACCTGTATCTCTCTATTTCGGGCGTATCCGATTCCGCTTTTGTCGAAATTCTCGATTCAGGAGACAAACCCGTAAGAACGGCCCCGGTCATCAACGGAGGAGCCGAGTTCATGTATATGAATCCGGGTACTTACTACGCCCGCTTATTCATCGACCGTAACGGAAACGGGAAATACGACACCGGAAACTACTCCGAGAAACGACAGCCCGAAGAAGTTTCGTATTACCCACAGGAACTCGAACTGAAAGCCAATTGGGATATAGAACAGGATTGGGACATCTATGCGACACCGGTCGATAAACAAAAACCCGACAAAATAAAGAAAAACAAACCCAAAGAGAAAAAACGCAATTACTGACAATCTTAATAACAAACCGCATGCTACGCCATCGTCATATGAAAAACACCGGGTCGTTACGCCGTATTGCTTTCGGGATTCTTTTTTGGAGTATGGCCAACGGAATTTATGCGCAAACGACTCCGGGTATGCAACCCGAATGGCTATCCTACGATGTCATATACCAACTGGGATTTCTCTGGAAGAGGGCAGCGACAGCTACGCTCCAACTCACCGAATACCCCGACAAATATACATCTGTTTTAAAAGCTCGTACACTCCCCTTTGCCGACAACATATTCAAGGTACGCGACACACTGGTATCCGATATGCAGCGAAACAAAGAACTGCTACCCATTTATTACGCCAAACTCGCTGACGAAAACGGGACTTACCGGAAAGACGAAGTAAATTATACCTACGATGGAAACTCGACCACGGGAAATATCCGCCTATATCGTCCCAAGCGTAACGCCATAGAGGACTATACACTCACCGAACCCGGTATAGTCTACGACATGCTGAGTATCTTTTACGTGATTCGCACCTTCGACTTCCGAGCAATGGAAATGTATCAAATCTATAACACCAAAATTTTCTCCGGTAAAAACCTCGAATACCTCGAAATAGAATATTTGGGACAGGAAATCCTCAAACAAAACAAAAAGGAATACAGCACCTACAAACTTCGCTTCCGATTCTATGACAGAACCGGCAAAAAGACCAGCGACAAAATCTCGGCATGGATCTCTACCGACAATAAACGCATACCCTTGAAAGTAGAAGGGAAACTCCCCTTAGGCTCTATGAAAGCCGTGTATACGGGAGAATAGAAACTATCTGTCATTTGGGCAAGAGCTAAAAACTGACCTCCTGCACATGCAGCGTGATAGGGAAGGTATCCGAAAGATGGAAAGGTTAGTTCTACAAAAATCCTATCTTTTTTAACCCCTCTCATCGTCGCTACCGCTCCTCTGTGTCTCCCCTATTGCTCCGCAACTCCCCGTAATACTACGGGACACGGCAGGGGAGAAGAACAAACACAATACACAGGAAAGTATTAACCTCCTCCTCTGTGTTTTGCATAGCAAAATATAGGGGAGGTGTCCGCAGGACGGAGGGGTTAAAAAATATCCATAGCAGAGGAAGCATATAAAAACATCACTCTCTCCCTATGTTTCTGTAAAGGAATAGAAAGTACTCACAAAGTAAAAAGAAAGCAAAAAAGGCCGATCGAAGTGTCGCTTTTAATCCTCTCCCTCTGCTCATCGTAGATGAGATAGGGGGAGTGCACGTAAGGTAAGGGGGTTAAAAATAAAGAAAAGAACAAGATTCTCCCCTCCTTTATCGGGCAATAAAGCTACAAAAAGCGGCTGCATTTCCGGGTTCTTTCTTTTCGGCGATGAAAGGAAAAAAATAAATACCTTCTACTTCCTGTGTTCATGGCAAGATAACCCCGCCGTTCCGTAACACGCCAAACTTCGGGACAACCGTTCAGCCACCGCATCGCGTAAAGTCTGCGGAGACAAAACCTCAGCTTGCCAATACCCCAAAGCATACACCTCCTGTTCGAAATCGGGAGTGATTTTCAAACGGTAATGAAACGTAGAACTATGTTCGTTCCGGTCAAGTTCCTCTTGACTTTCGTGCAAAGGAAGTGTCCTCAAATAATTAGCTTGCAAAGCAGGGACACGCAGCACCACCTCCTGCGCCGACATATCGTCGTGCGTAATCCCGAAACAATCCCGGAAATAATCGATGGGAGAAAAACTGTCGGGATAGACGAATGTACGGCTGCTCAATTCGAGAGAAGCAACCCGATCCAAAGCATAGGTCTTGATTTTCCGATCCGTAAAATCCTTAGCGATGACATACCAACGCTGACGAAATAACTTCACGAAATAGGGAGCCGCCAATGTATGCGAACTTGTTACACGTCGGAATGAACGATACGACAAAATAAGCACCCGGTTCTCCTTCATCGCCTCGAAGACGATTCTCAAAAATTTCTGCCCCGAAGGTATATTCTCCAAAACGATTCGATTCCGCAACTCCTGACTCTCGTTCAGCATGTTACTCACCGCAAGCGTGTTCAATGCCCACACACGTGCACCGTTTCCCTGCAAAGCATCCGGGTCCTCTATGTAATATTCATACGTAGAAGCATCACACTCGATATTCACGTCAAACATCTCCTGTATGGCCTGACGATAATTCATAAACGTCCGTCGAGCCATCGGCTTGCCGTCCGAATATTCGCTCCGTTGCCACAACCCGTCTATCTCTCTGCGGGTAAGCCTTCCGTAACGCTGCAACGTATCGATCAGCCATACATACCGATTGAAAAGTTCTTTCGCCATAACACAAAACCACTGTTTTACATCTCCAAAAATAATATCTATCCCGCAATTTCACCAATCACCTAATCACTATTCCAAAATTTTCTCCCGATTCCGAGATCTATTTTCACTTACAACAGTACAACAAACAATCCACGCACATCAAGGTCCCCTCTATTCACCCTTCAAAACGCCATAAAAGAATCATCGGAAAATATCGAATACATAGAAGCTGTTTTAAATTTATTCCGAGACAGATTGAGACCTATGTTGAAGCAGAT
>OHFG01000816.1_pt1 | contig 18680 bp, 18 predicted proteins | sample 1567411 | NCBI WGS metagenome assembly OHFG01 (sample SAMEA3879563, study PRJEB24766) | human gut metagenome | biome: human-associated habitat; feature: feces | place: USA | collected 1985/1987
TTTATATACCTGCAGGCGCTTCCAAATGCTTTCCGGTTCAGCATGCTATAAATGTACTCTGCGCAGTTATTTTAGGGCCTAAAGAAGCCGTTTCCGTTGCGTTTGTTATTTCCTGCCTGCGCAATATGGCAGGCACAGGCTCGCTTTTGGCATTTCCCGGCAGCATGATTGGCGCCTTTTTAGCCGGGCTTGCCTACCGCCGCTGGCATAATACCGGCGCAGCCATGCTTGGCGAAATTTTCGGCACCGGCATTTTAGGCGGGCTGGCAGCATGGGTTATTGCCTTGGCAATATTAAACAGCAAGGCGGCAGCATGGTTCTTTGTACCGCCGTTTTTAATCAGCACCATGGGCGGCAGCATAATTGCGGGGCTGCTCATTAAAAGCGGCATTCTTACTCATCTTATGTCGGCTTCATTTTCCGACAGGGCAGGTAAATAATGGATTTTAATCTTGATAATTTTCTTTCGCAAATTTTATATGTTTTAAGCGGCTTTTTATTCGGCATTTTTGCGTCGCGCTACAGCGTGCTGTCCTGGCGCACTATTCGCGCGCGCGGCATTTTTGCGTCGCTTTTGCAGGTATGTATTCTGCTCATAGCGTTTATTGCTTTTCCGCTGCTTTTTTCTACCCGTACGGTAATGGGCAGCTTTGTATATTACGCTGTTTTGCTTTTCTTTTTCAGCAAGGGTTACAACAAGAGGTGAAATTATGAACGAAAATACTGAAGGTAAACTGCATAATTTAAAACTGGATGTGCCCATTGCAGAAAAATTTGTACAGCCCATGGCCGATACTTTTAAAGTTCTGGGCGACCCTACGCGTATCCGTATTCTGGCTTTGCTTGCCGAAAACGAATCCTGCGTAACGAATATTGCCGGAACACTGGAAATGACGCAGTCTGCAATCTCGCACCAACTGCGCCTTCTGCGCCACGCAGGGCTGGTTAAATTTACCAAAACCGGCAAGGAAGTTATTTACAGCCTTGACGACAACCACGTTTTAACCCTGTTTGCCCAGGCGCTGGACCATATCAAGCACAGGGTATAATGCCATAAACACAAAGAGCGTATGCTTTAGGCACACGCTCTTTTTATTTTACCTGTATTTTTTCACCGTCCGGCGCTGTCAGCCAGATATCATTAATATGCACGCGCCCCTTAACGATTTCAAAAGCGTCGCTTGTAACTTCGCCAAGCGGCGTTTTTATTTTTACATCCGTAAATTTCAGCACTCCATGCCTGTCATTAAATTTGCCGGAAATCTGTTCAAACGGTATCAGGCTGTATGTACCCGCGCCGCTTGTAAAGCTGCCGTAAGTAAGCACGTTTTTGGGGTTGCCGTCGCTGCGCATTTTTAAATCAAGCTCCACACGGCAGTTAATTTTGCTGGTTTTGGCAGCAATGGACGCCATTAAATCATGCCCTAGCGCATCAATGCTGTAACCGCGCGTATCTACGTCATAAGCTCCGGTTGCTTCCACCGTACCGCCGTAAATGCCGCCCGTTACATTGCTAAAGTCAATTTTTCCGTCTTTATAAAAGAAATCGCCGTTAACTTTGTAAAAACGCAGTGCCGGTATATTAAGCTGTAAAAATTCAATTCTGCCGTCGATAGAAGGCCCGGAAAGCGGCCCCGTTGCATGCCCGTAAACGCTGGCAGTATCTTTAACCTTGCCAAGGCCCAGCGATTCCGGTACAACATTTTTCATGGAAATATACAAATCGCACTGCGGCTGCCCGCCGTTAAGCAAAAGTTTGCCGCTTATGCCCAGTTCGTCGCCAATCATCATGCCGCCAAAACCGGCTGCGGTAATTTTAAGCGCCGCCTCCTGCGGATTAACCGTGCGCACAGCAGCGTTAACGCCGCTTAAAACAAAATAACGGTGCCTGTAACTGGCAGTAATAGTGCAGTCATTAATTTTTATGCTGCTTTGCGGCAGATTTTCTGGCAAATTTATATGCAGCCCTTTATGACGCTTTTTGGTTTCCTGCCCTGCGTCCTTCTTTTTTTCCGGCAAAAAAGCCGGGCGCATATCTTTATTGAAGCGGATGGCTATTACAGGGTGGTTAAGTTCCGCTTCTTCCATGCTGTTTAAATTTATACTTCCGGTAACAACATCCCACGGTTTAACTTTAAAACGCCCGTCCGGCACAAATACTACCGGTTCGCCTTCAGCGTCCAGCCATTTAAGCCCGCGGAAGCCAACATTGCCCCACATATCGGCCGTAATGCTTTCAACGGCAACGCTGCCTTCAAGCGTTTTCTGGCGCGCCATTTCGGCGTTAAAAATTTCTGCCGCATGTTCACCCGCCAGGCGGCACAGCCAGAAATATACGCCAGTTACAACAAGCGCAGCCACAATAATACCAATATACAGTTTAGGATGGTAAAATTTTTTAAGCATACTTACCTCAATCAGTTTTCCTGATTACAGTATAAGGTATTTGCGCCGGTTAGTAAAATTTTTAAACAAAAAACGGGCCCGCATTTTAGCATTACTGCCTAAACAGAACCCGTTTAAATTATTTATTTTTAATTATTTCTTCCATTTGCAGTGGTCGGTTGCGCCGCTGAACTGGTTCAGGCGGAAGGAATTCTTAAGTGCCACCGTAATAAATTCCTTGGCTTCCGCCAAAGCGTCCTTAACGCTCAGTCCTTTGGCAAGCCCTGCGGTAATGGCTGCCGAAAAAGTGCAGCCTGCACCATGGTTAAAGCAGCCGGGAATTTTCTTTTCGGTATTAACAACATAGTTTTTGCCGTCATACAGTACATCTACTGCTTCATCGCTGTTATTGCGCGAGCCGCTTTTAATAACAACATAGCCTGCGCCCATTTCCTGAATGCGCGCCGCAGCTTCTTTAATTTCGTCAAGCGTTTCCACCTTATCCATACCGGCAATATACGCCGCTTCCAGAGTATTCGGCGTAATAACGTCGGCACGGCTTACCAGCACTTCCTTAATGGCTTTGGCTGCTTCCAGCACCATAATTGCGTCAATACCCTTGCACACCATTACCGGGTCAATAACAACGTTCTTCAAACTGTATTTATCAATGGTATCGGCAACCAGCTGCACCAGTTCCGCACTGCCGAGCATGCCGGTTTTCATGGCGTCAATGCCGATGCCTTCCACAATAGTTTTTATCTGTTTTTCAATAACATCCATGCCGATTGGGTACATCTCGTGGTCCCAGTTGAGCGGGTTCTGCGCCACAATAACCGTCAGCGCCGTCATGCCGTACACGCCCATGGCGGTAAATGTTTTTAAATCTGCTTCCATGCCTGCGCCGCCGCTTGTATCGCTGCCGGCAATGGTCATAGCCTTATGTAATGCCATTTTAAAGCCCCCTGTAATACAAAAAATTTATGTTTTTAACACAGATATTATGATATACTAAAACTGTTATTAAAAAAATATCCAGAATTTCCAATTTTAAAGGGGACAGTTTATGCTTATAACCTTGCCTCAGGCAGATAAAAAAGATTTTCCGCTTTATCTGCTTCTGATAAATGAAATTAAAAGCAAAATACACAGCGGTGAAATTGCAGCCGGAGAAAAAATGCCGTCGCTGCGTAAACTGGCACACGATTTGGAAGTAAGCCGCACCACGGCAGAAGCGGCATACAGCCAGCTTGTTGCCGAAGGCTACCTTATTGCCAGCCCCAAACGCGGTTACTTTGCGGGCAGCATAGTTTCCCTAAAGCCGCAGAAAGTCCTGCCGCCGCAAAAGGCTTCTGCCGCCGCAGTGCGGTACGACTTTGGCAATAATTATATCGACAGCAGCCTTTTTCCCGCCTCGCTTTGGAAGCGCTGCCTTGGCCATGCCCTGCAAAATTCGGCGCTGCTCGCCGGTTACGGCAACCCGCAGGGCGAACCCTACCTGCGCAGCACGCTAGCGCGTTACAGCCACGAGGCGCGCAGCGTTATCTGCACGCCGGAACAGATAGTTATAGGCGCCGGTATGCAGAGCCTGCTGCAAATACTTATTGACGTGCTTGGCGCTTTGCCGCACACAGTTGCTTTTGAAGAACCCGGCTTTACCAAAGCGGAACATATTTTTGCAATGAGCGGCTGGCAGGTGCGGCATTTTAACACCGAAAACCTGCATAACAAACTGCCGCAGCTGCTTTATGTAAGCCCCTCAAACCCGTACAAGGGGCGCTCGCTTTCGCCGCAGGGCAGGCTTGATTTACTGCGCTGGGTACAGCAAAACGGCGCCTACATTTTAGAAGACGATTACAACGGCGAATTCCGTTATTTTTCGCACCCTATTTCGTCATTACAGGGCATGAGCGGCGGGCAGAATGTAATTTACTGCGGCTCTTTCTCGCGCATTCTGCTGCCAAGCCTGCGCATAAGCTATTTGGTGCTGCCGCAAAACCTGCTGCCTGTTTATAACCGTATCAAGCATTTGTATAACCAAACTTCCTCCAGCATTGAGCAGTTTGCCCTGGCAGAATTTATTGCCTCCGGCGGGCTGCGCCGCCACATAAAAAAAATGCGTCGCCGTTATGCCGTAAAAAACACTTTGCTGCGCACTGCCCTTGCCAATATTTTCGGCAGCAAGGCAAGCATTATGGCTTACGAATCCGGCCTGCACATACGCTTGGCGGTACACGCCGCTGCCACCGCAGAAGAACTGGCACAAAAAGCCATGTCAAAAGGCATTCACATTCTGCCAGTTAAAGCGGCCGAAAGCAGCAGCCCGGAAATTTTGCTTTCGTTTGCAGGCATTGCCGAAGAAGATATTGAACCGGCGCTCCTGGAATTAAAAAAAGTATGGCAGTTATAAAAAATGCTCTCTTTTAAGCACGCAGCTTACAAAGAGAGCATTTTACTTTATTTAATAAATATTTCCCAGCACAAAACCGTAAGCAGGCCCGGCACACCGAAAATACCGGCGATAAGCGCTTTGGCAACAGTTATTTTCAGCCCGAAGCCCACAGCTGCACCGATAAGGTTTACCAGCCACAGCGCAGCGGCGCCGATAACGCCGTTCCACACCAGCTTAAACGGCAGCGATAAAAATTTTACCGCTATCAGTAAAATTAAAACGCCGGCAATAAAAGGCAGCGAGCCTTCTATCGTTGCAGAATCAAGCCCCTGCACAGCGTCAATGGCTGCCGTGCCGATTTCCCTGACTGCGTTTTCCGCATCCTGTATTTCCATTTTTTAATCTTGCCTTTCTTACAGTCGCAGCCTGTTCTCCAGCGCGCGAGCCAAAGTCAGTTCGTCGGCGTACTCCAAATCGCCGCCGACAGGCAAACCATGCGCAATACGGCTGGTTACCACGCCCAGAGGTTTCAGCAGCTGCGCCAGATAGGCCGCCGTTGCTTCACCTTCCACATTGGAATTGGTCGCCAGAATTACTTCTTTTACTTCGCCCTGCTGCAAACGGCGCAGAAGCTCCTTAATCCGCAGGTTATCCGGCCCAATGCCGTCCAGCGGCGACAATGCGCCGTGCAGAACATGGTACAGGCCTCTGTACCCGCGGCTGCGTTCCATGGCCATTACATCCTGCGGCTGTTCCACAACGCAGATGGTGCTTCTATCGCGCCCGGGGTCGCTGCATATGCCGCACTCCGGCTTGTCGCTTAAATTATAGCAGGTACGGCACAGGCATACCTGGCGTTTGGCGTCAACCAAAGCAGCAGCCAGCCGCTGCACATCCTCTGCCGGCATATTAATAATATGATAGGCAAGGCGCAGCGCCGTTTTGGAACCAATGCCCGGCAAACGCCGCAGCTGTTCATGCAGGTTTGCCAGCGGGCGTATCAGGCGCGCCATATCAGAACATGCCCGGCAGTTTCATCCCGCCAGTAATTTTGCCCATTTCTTTTTCGGTCATTTCGTCTACTTTGCGCATTGCTTCGTTAATGGCAGTAGTAACCAAATCTTCCAGCATTTCCACATCTTCGGGGTCAACTGCGCTGGGTGCAATTGTAACCTTTTCAACGGTTTTGCGGCCGGTTACAACAACGGTAACGGCACCGCCGCCGGCAGTTGCTTCAACAGTGCGGTTTTTCAGTTCCTCCTGCATTTTCAGCATATCCTGCTGCATTTTCTGTACTTTTTTCATCATACCCTGCATATTTGCCATTCCGGGATTAAACATAAATAAATTCCTCCTTAAATTTACTGATTACAGTTTCTGCAATGTTCCGCCAAAAGCCGCCATGGCTTTTTTTACCACCGGCTCAAGTTCTTCTTCCTGCTCTTTTGCAGGCGCCGGTGCAGGCGGTTTCTGCACAAGTCCGGCTTCTTCAACGCAGTTTAAGCGCACCTCGCAGCGTGCAAGGCGCAGCAAAACGGCTTCAAAAGCCTTTTTATAATCATCGGCATTCATGCGCTTGCAGTTAAACTTGTTTTTAAAAGCAACCGTTAAAATACCGTTGACATAGCTTACTGCACGCCCACCGGCAGCACAGGCCACCATGGAGCGTTTCTTTTCCGTTTTTAAAATTTCAAGCACCTGCTGCCACAAATCTCCGGCAGCGTCATCCGCCTCCATAATTGGAGCAGACTCTGCTTTCTGCACCGGAGCGGCTTTTTTTACAGGCACGGCTTTAACAGGTTCAGCCGCTGGCTGATAATTTTCTGCTTCCGCAGCAGGCTTCTGAGGCTGCGGTTCCGGCGCTTCGGTGTGAATACCATGCCCTTCGTCAAGCACATAGCCGAATTTAAGCCCTGTTTCCGGCGCAGCGGCTGCTTGCTGGGGATAATCCTGCGGCACAGGCGCAGCAGGAACTGTTTGCTGTATTGCCGGTATTCTTCCGGCAAGCATGGCTTCCAGTTTTTCCACGCGCGCGGTTAAAGCTGCCAGCGTGCTGCCTTCCACACGGCACAAATCAAACAGGCACATTTCAGCGGCAATTCTGCCGCGCACGCTCTGCCGCAGTTCCAGCATGCACTGGTGCAGGCGTTCCTGCGCCGCCATCAGCCTGTCCGTGCTGAACAGGCCTTCCATAGCAGCTATTGCTTCTTTAGTATCAGTCAGGTAAATCTCGCGGTATTCGGGCGAAGCCTTGTAAAGCAGCACTGCCCGCAGGTATTCCGCAAGTTCCGTAATAATCTGCTTAACATCCTTGCCGCCTGCAAGCAGGGATTCCAAAAGCTCCAGCGATTTCGGCACATTGCCTTCGCCAACAGCTTTTACAAGATCCCGCAGGGCTTCGCGCCCTACAATGCCCAGCACGCTGCGCACGGTTTCAGCGCTTACGCGCTCTGCCATAACGCCGCACTGGTCCAAAAGGCTCAATGCGTCGCGCATGCCGCCGTCAGCCTGCACGGCAATCAGCTGCAAGGCATCGTCATCAACTGCAATACCGCTGCCATCGGCAACTTCACGCAGGCGTTTAACAATGTCGCTGTCGGTTACGCGCTTAAAATCAAAGCGCTGGCAGCGCGAATGTATTGTTGCCGGTATTTTATGCGGCTCGGTTGTTGCCAGAATAAAAATTACATGCGGCGGCGGTTCTTCCAGCGTTTTTAAAAGCGCGTTGAAGGCCTCCGTCGTAAGCATATGCACTTCGTCGATAATATATACTTTATAACGTCCGTTTACGGGCGCAAAAGCAACTTTTTCGCGCAAATCGCGGATTTCATCAATGCCGCGGTTAGAAGCTGCGTCGATTTCAAACACATCCATGGATGTGCCGTCATTTATGCGCACACAGTTCTGGCATTTATTGCAGGGGTTAGGCGTCGGCCCGTGTTCGCAGTTAACAGCCTTGGCCAGAATCTTTGCCGTGCTGGTTTTGCCTGTTCCGCGCGGCCCGGCAAACAGATAGGCATGGGCTATGCGCCCTGTTTCCAGCGCATTGGTAAGCGCAGTACGCACCGCCTCCTGCCCAACGAGGGAATCGAACCCCTGCGGGCGCCACTTTCTGTATAACGCAACGTATGCCAACTGCCGCACCTCCTTATAATATGCCTACCACATAATTATATAAAATTTCTGCCCATAAGTACAACAAAATTAACAAAAAAAGCAGCCCATCAGAGCTGCTTAAGCTACTTCCTTGTAGGGCCGCAAATGCAGGCACCCCTGCGGCACATGCAAGTAACTGCTTAGTGCTGCTCCCTCCCGGTCCTGACACGGTTCACAGGCTTTCATTGCGCAGGACCCGCCATCTGCGGTCCTACAAAGAAGTAATAAAAAAACCGCTTACGCGGCAGTTTTTAAGTGGCGGAGAGAGAGGGATTCGAACCCTCGGTACGGTTTCCCGCACACACGCTTTCCAGGCGTGCACCTTCAACCACTCGGTCATCTCTCCGTGTTGAAAATGTGATAAATATTTGGTTTTTGCCGCAAAAGAAAACTTGCGGCTATGGCATCAGCCGCAAGTAACAGTATACCTATATTTTGCTTACTTGTCAAGGTTTTTACATAATTTTTCTGCAAATTATTTAATCATCCGCTGCATTTTCCGGCGGCAAAAGCAAAAGCGACCTTTCGGAATTTAAAGTTACGTTCTGTGCAGTGCTGCCCATTACCAGCCCTTTAACCAGCCCCGCGCCCGTTTTGGCCATTACAATCAGCGAAACATCCTCTTTTTCGGCAATGCGCAGAATCTCTTTGGAAGCCGCACCTTTGCGTACATGAAAGCCTGCTTTAATGCCGAAAATTTTCATTTCGTCCACCAGCTCCTGCAAGCGGTTTGAAGCCGTTTTCATTTTATCTTCCAAATCATCCTGGCTGCGGCTGCGCTCCACCACATGCACAAACACAACTTCGCTGATATGCTCGCGCAGCATGCGGATAACGTCCAGCGCCGATAAAGACTTCAGCGAAAAATCAGTCGGCACCAGAATGCGGTGCAGCAGATTTTTCTGAAGCAGTTCGTCACCTGCATCTTCTACCGGTTTTGAAACAAACAGCGGCCTGTCGGTAGCACGCGCCAAATCAAAGGTGGTGCTTCCCAAAAGCGCGCTTTTAAAAAAGCCCTTTCCGTGCGACGCCACCATAATAAGCCCTGCGTCCTCATCATCGGCAATTTCCGTTAACTGCTCAAAAACTTCGCCGCTGCGGTAAATTTCACGCGCGTTTTCATATCCGGCGCGGCGCAGTTCGGCAACCACGGCCCGCACACGGCTCTGCACTTTTTTAAAGCTGCTGCTGCCGGGCTCCGCATCCTCTTTGTCTTTAAAAATATGCGCTACCGCAACCTCGGTATCGTCATCAGGGCACAAGCTGTAAAAACACGGAAGCAGGCCGTCCGCTTCCTCCGATAAATCTGTTGCAAGCAAAACCTTATCAAACATTTTTGTTTCTTTCCTCCAAAACTTAAAATCAGCGAAAAGTTACTTAATATTATTTTAATTCTCCGCCGCCGCCAAAAATCCTGCCGCAAATTTACAGCCGCCGCTGCCGGAACATGATATAATAAAAGTATTTAAAGGAGTTTTTATCTATGGATACAGCTTTACTGATAGACAAATTAAACAATACGCACAGCCTTAATAAAGACGAAGCCTTGCAGCTTATCAAACAGGGCGCGCAGCATAAAAACCTGCTTTTTGCGCTGGCGCAGGAAACAGCACAAAAAAGCTTCGGCAGGCAGATTTTTGTGCGCGGGCTGATAGAGTTTACCAACTACTGCAAAAACGACTGCTATTACTGCGGCATAAGGCGCAGCAACAAGAATGCCGCGCGCTACCGCCTTACGCAGGAAGAAATTCTGGAATGCTGCCGAGCAGGGTACGGGCTTGGCTTCCGCACCTTTGTTTTACAGGGCGGCGAGGATTATTTTTACAGTGACGAGGATATCGCCGCCATTGTGCGTGCCATTAAAGCGCAGCATCCGGACTGCGCCGTTACGCTTTCCATCGGCGAGCGCAGCCGTGAAACCTACGCCCTGTGGAAACAAGCAGGCGCCGACCGTTATCTTCTGCGCCACGAAACAGCAGACTTTGCGCATTACGCCAAACTGCACCCGGCAGAACTGAGTGCCAAAAACCGCCAGAACTGCCTGTATACTTTAAAAGAACTCGGCTATCAGGCAGGCGCGGGCTTTATGGTTGGCTCACCTTACCAGACGGCGGAAAATTTAGCGGACGATTTAATGTTTCTGCAAAAGCTGCGCCCGCAGATGATTGGCATAGGGCCTTTCATCCCCCATCACGATACGCCGTTTAAGGACGAACCCGCAGGCAGCGTGGAAATTACTTTGGTGCTGCTTGCCGTTCTGCGGCTTTTATTTCCGCACGCACTTCTTCCGGCAACAACGGCGCTGGGCACTCTGGCCCCGGGCGGCAGGCTTTTGGGAATTAAGGCCGGTGCAAACGTTATTATGCCCAATCTTTCGCCGCAGAACGTACGCGGCAAATACCTTTTGTACGATAATAAACTGCACACCGGTGCAGAAGCAGCCGAAGCGCTGAACGAACTGCAGCGTGAAGTAGCTTCCATAGGCTACAGGATTGTTTCTGCCCGCGGCGATTATACGGAGGAACCATGGACGCAAGGCTGAGGGTTCTTACAACTTACAAACTGCTTAACAATACGCGCTATTTCCGCCTGCGCTTATGTGCTGGCGGCGTTGTTACCGGCATACTGGCAGGCGTTATCATAAGCTGCTTCCGGCTTGCCTTAACCGGTGCCGCTTCACTCCGCGCCAATTTGCAAAACCTTGTTTTTGCCGGCGGTTATACGCCGCCTGCCATTGCACTTTTTGGCGGCACACTGCTTATTGCCGCTGCTTTGCTTGCGTGGCTTGCCAAAGCGGAACCACAGGCGGCGGGCAGCGGCATTCCGCAGGTAAAGGGCGCCGTACTGGGCGTTTTTAAGCTGCGCTGGCTGCGTATTTTACTTGTTAAATTCGCCGCCTGCGCCCTTGCCATAGGCAGCGGGCTTTCGCTCGGCAGGGCAGGCCCGTCCATTCAAATGGGCGCTATGGCTGGTCAGGGCGTAAGCCGCCTTCTGGCACGCCCGCGCATCGAAGAACGCTATCTTATCAGCGGCGGCGCGGCAGCAGGCTTGGCCGCAGTTTTTAACGCTCCGCTGGCAGGCGTTATTTTCGTTCTGGAAGAAATCAACCACAATTTTTCAGGCTTTTTGCTGTTTTCCGTGCTTTCGGCATCCGTGGCGGCAACATTTACAAGCCGCTTAATACTGGGGCGCGATACAGTTTTTAATTTTTCCGGGCTGCCCGTTTTACAATACAGCGATTACTGGGTAATTCTGGCGGCAGGCATCATCTGCGGCGTACTGGGCGTGTTGTTTAATTACGGGCTTTTAAACGCCGCGCGCCTTTACAAACTGCTGCCAAACAGCAGCTGCCTGCAAAACTTTTTGCTGCTTGCCGTTACTGCCATTACCGGCTTATACCTGCCGGAAGCATTGGGCGGCGGCGACGATTTGCTAACCAATACCGCTTTTAACTCCTACCCCGTAACGGTACTGCTGATGTTTTTAACCGCCAAAATACTGCTTACACTGCTCGCCTTCGGGCGCGGGCTGCCGGGCGGCGCATTTATACCGACGCTTGTTGCGGGCGGGGTTGCCGGTGCGGTTATGGCCGGTCTGTTTTCTCAGGCGGGCCTTTTAAGCAGCGCCTATAAAACAAATATCGTTATACTTTCCATGGCGGCATTTTTTACGGCTTCCGTACGCACGCCCATTACCGCCACGGTGCTTGTTATGGAAATGACAGGTTCGTTTTTGCACCTTTTGCCGCTGGCGCTTGCTTCGCTTACGGCTTTTGCCACAACAGAAGTTTGGCGCGCCAAGCCGCTATATGGCGAACTGTTTATGCGTCTTTTGAAAAACACCAAAGCACTGGAGCGCAACCACGCCGAACAGGAACGCAGCATTATGGAGCTGACGGTAGATACCGGCAGCACTGCCGACGGGCGCCTGGTGCGCGAAATTAACTGGCCGCGCCATTCGCTTTTAGTAGATGTAAAACGCGGCGACGAAGAACTCATCCCCGAAGGCAATACGCGCCTGCACAGCGGCGATACGCTGTATGTGCTGTGCTACCCTACGGAAATTGAAGAACTGCAAAAACTTACAGCAAAATAATAAAACGGCAGTAACCTATTTAGGCTGCTGCCGTTATTTTTATGCGTTTTGGGTTTTAATCAATGCCTGTTACTTTGTATCCTAAGGCTTTCATCGCCGCCGTTAAAGCAGAAACTTCCGGATCCTGCCCTTTATCTGCAAAAACCTCTGCCCAGTTTCTGTCAAGCCTTACAGTCACACTTTTTACGCCCGGCACCTGTGCCAGCGCAGCCTGTACTTTTTCCGCGCATTTTCCGCACGCCATGCCTTCAATTTTAACAACCAGGTAATCCAAACGCTCAATTTTAAAAATTACCGGGCGCGTACCGTCGTTGCAGCAGGCAATCATCATGCGTTCGTCGTTAGTCCAGCCGCGCATAATGCTGCCGCCCTGAAGCGCCGTGTAAATATAACGGCTGATGCAGTCCCACGCTTCGCCGCACTGCGTACCGTTGCCGGTGCGCCAGAAGGTATCGTCGCCGCCGTAGCGTTCAAAAATAAACTCGTCGCCCACATTATAAAACGGGCACGGGCCGCTTTTAGGGTCTGTCAGGTATTTTTCCTGATAATCGTTAAAGCATTTTTTGTCAATAACCGTTACTTTACATTTGTGCTGCATAAGGCTCGCTCCTTTTTATATTAATTATTTTTTGTTTTAGCATCTTTGATTATACGCTAATTTTTCATTCTTACTTTATTACTTTTTATCAACAACAGCTTAATACGCTGCACGTAACAACGTGCGGATTTGCAAAAATAAGGCATATATTTTTAGCAATATTCACTAAGAAAAACTGCAAAAACTATGTTTGTTTAAGCGCAGCGAGTTACGCAGTTTTTGTAGTTTTTATACTAAATTGTTGCGTCAAAAAATTTCCAGCCGCATTTTTGCAAATCTGCACACCGGCTTTATATTGCTATTATTAAAATCACCTTTTTAGCAGCTTTTATTCACTTTGCCTCCAACCAACTATAAAGCCAAATACACCCATTGCCTAACCACGCCGCCAATGCTACAATTTAACTGAACATAACATATCGGAGGAACCGCCATGCTGACACCACGTTATTATTTCACAGGCGAATTCTGCCGTTTTTACAATTATTTTCTGTCGCACCCGCATACCGAAAAACATTTTGCCAAAGGCGAATACCTGTGGCGTCCGGGGCAGCCGCACGAAAAAATTCATTACATAAAAAGCGGCGCGCTGATGCACTACGCCGACCACGAAAACGGGCACCGCAAAATCATCAGCTTCCACGGCGAAGTCAGTATTTTCCCCGGTTACCATACCTGCGGCTTTAAAATAGAGCTTTCGCTTACAACGGTTGCTCTGACGGAAATTTCCGTACTTGAATTTACGCGGCAGCAGTTCAGCCAAATGTTTGAAGAAAACACGGAATTAAGTGGGCAGGTTGTCAACTGGTATTCCATGTACGTCAACCGCCTGCTGTTTGAAACCGTACATCAGGAATACAATTCATCCTTTGTTAAAATCTGCAATCTGCTGTATCTGCTAACAGTAAATAATCCGCAAAGCCACGGCTTTGATATTGCAATTACGCAGGACGCCCTTGCCGGAATGCTCGGCCTGAGCCGCGTGCAGATAACGCGCGGGCTTGCGCAGCTGCGCCGGCAAAGCATCATCGCCACAGGGCGCGGCAAAATTACCGTTACGGATTTACCGGCACTGGCACGGCTCTGTTCTTCGGAAACCACCGGCTGATATTATGTGCTTTTATTATAAAGCGCAGCAAGAAAAACGTCTGCTTCAAATGATACAAAAAAACTAAAACGGCAATAACCTGCACTATGCAAAAGTTATTGCCGTTATTTTTATGCGTATATGTTTTAATAAATGCAGTACAGCTTGTGCGGCGAGCCTGTAAGCGCCTTGCCGCCGTTTGCCGTTACAAGGTAAGTGTTTTCGCTGCCAACCATGCCAATGCCGGGCAGGGCAATCTTCGGCTCCAGCGCAAAGGTCATGCCTTCCGTAAGCACTTCTTTAAAACGGTTGGCAACGGCCGGGCTTTCATCCATGGTAAGCCCAATGCTGTGCCCCAAAAACTTGCCGCCGTTCATAAAGCCTGCAGCAAAGCGGCTGTCAAACTGCTTCATTGTTTCGTTATAAATATCTTCCACCACCGTGCCGGGCTTTAACATGGCAGCGGCAAAACGCTCAAGCATTATACAATGCTCGTGCGCCGCCAAAATCAAATCGCGGTTGGGGTCTTTATTAATATCGCCAAAATAATATACTATCGTTTTATCGGTATGGTAGCCTTCCACACCGCAGGGAATATCCAGATAAACCAGCCTGCCCGCTTTTAATTTGCGGAACGGCGAACCGATGCTCTGCACCGCAATGCAGGTGCCGCCCGTGCCGCCGGGGCCGTCAAAAGCAGTGCGCACCAGCCCGCTTTTGCCAAACGACGCCACGCCGATAACATCTTCGCCCAAAGGCAGATTCATGCGTGCAATACCGTGCGAACCGCGCTTTAACATTTCCGTGTACAGGCTTACGGCAAGTTCGGCTTCGCTGATGCCTTCCTTTATCATTTTCGGCGCCAGCTGCTCCAGCACCGTCTGGTGAATCGCGCCGCTGCGCTTCATCAGTTCCAGCTCATAGCTGCTTTTTACAAGGCGCAGGCTGCACAGCATGCCGTCAATATCGGCATATTCTTTAAACGGCATATATTTGCGCAGCATGTTCAGCCAGTCAACAGTGGCTTTTCTGCATTCCACATACATAACTTCCGGGCAAGCGCCATAAAATTCCGCCAAAGTGCGGAAGCTCTGCATCGGGCGGATATCAGGCAGCAGCGATTCATTGCGGGCGCGGTCATAGCTGCGGCGCACCCACAAAATTTCGTCCTGCGGACGGATAACCAGCGCGCCCTCCTGCATTGTACCTGTAAAATAGTACATATTAACTTTATTATTAATAACCGCCATCTGCCAGCCGGGATGTTCTTTTTCCATTTCCTCACGGAAACGCGCAAGGCGTATTTGCAGTTCTTCAAGCGGTACGCGCCTTATTTCGTCGGTCATCAGCGAGGCATGTTCCAATATCGACATAGTATTGCTCCTTTATGATAGTTTTATTGTAAACGAACTTATTCCAGGAAGATGTTAATGCTATAAAGCCATAAGCAAAAACTGCGGCGGCAAAAATTATAATTTTAACATAAGAGAGTCCGGCTGCGCAGCCCGGACGGAATCGCAGAAGCCGCAGCATTTTTGTATGGCTGTAATAGTATTGACATCTTCTTTATTTCAAGCATAATCAGATTTACTTTACAATCATACCATACGTTGCTCTATTCTTCAATTAGCACAGGCATACAAAAAACTCCGATGCCTGCCCAAACAAACACCGGAGTTATCCTCATCAATCCTTATTAAACAAACCAGTAAAATCAAAAGTGGCAAAATAATCTGCCGGAGTTTCGGCGCGGCGTATCATTTCAACGCTGCCGTCCTCTTTCAACAAAAGTTCTGCGCTGCGCAGCTTGCCGTTGTAGTTATAGCCCATGGCAAAGCCGTGCGCACCGGCGTCATGGATAAACACCAAATCGCCGATATTTATTTCCGGCAGCATGCGGTCAATGGCAAATTTATCGTTGTTTTCACACAAACCGCCCGTAACATCATATTTGTGGTCACAGAGCGCATTTTCCTTACCCATAACGGTTATATGGTGGTAAGCGCCGTAAATTGCCGGGCGCATCAGGTTGGCGGCGCAGGCATCCAGCCCGATATATTCTTTATAAATATGCTTTTGGTGAATAACGCGGCTTACCAGCGCGCCGTAAGGTGCCAGCATATAGCGTCCCATTTCAGTATAAAGCCTTACGTTGTCCATACCTGCCGGTACAAGCACTTCTTCATAAGCACGGCGCACGCCTTCGCCTATTTCCATAATATCATTTTGCGGCTGTCCGGGGCGGTAAGCAATACCAACACCGCCGGAAAGATTGATAAATTCAATGGAAGCGCCGGTTTCTTCTTTTAATTCCACTGCTACTTTAAATAAAATACGTGCCAGTTCCGGATAGTAATCGTTGGTAACGGTGTTGCTTGCTAAAAACGCATGCAGACCAAAGTGTTTTACGCCCTTAGCCATAAGGCGTTTGTAAGCCTCGGTAAGCTGCTCGCGCGTCATGCCGTATTTGGCGTCGCCCGGGTTATCCATAATATTGTTGGCAATGGCAAAATGCCCGCCCGGATTATAGCGGCAGCACACGGTATCGGGAATATCAGCCACGCGCTCCAAAAAGTCAATATGGGTAATATCATCCAGATTTATAGTGGCATTAAGTTTGCGTGCCAGCTGAAAATCTTCGGCAGGCGTATCGTTGGACGAAAACATAATTTCATCACCCTTAAAGCCAACCGCATCAGCCATTAAAAGCTCTGTATAAGAAGAACAATCTGCGCCGCAGCCTTCTTCGTGCAAAATTTTTAAAATGCCCGGAGTAGGCGTTGCTTTTACAGCAAAATATTCTTTAAAGCCTTTATTCCAGCTGAAAGCCTTATTTACTCTGCGCGCAGTTTCGCGGATGCCTTTTTCGTCATATAAATAAAACGGCGTTGCATAACGTGATGCAATATCTTCAAGTTGTTCTTTGGTAACAAACGGAATTTTTTCAGACATTAATCTCAACCTTTCTGCAATTCAATCAGTTTAATTTCGTTTTTAAGCGCGTCCTTAAACAAATCCACCAGGTTACGCTTACAGGAATATAAACAGGTTGAATTTGCCCCCTCATCCAAATCACCGGTCAGCACCGTCTGCGAATCGGCTATCAGCCTTATCTGCCCTGTCTGTTTAACGGTGTTGTAGCAAATTGCCCCCGGAAGCAGGAAATCGCTGCCGGTAATAACCACTACCTTTAAGCCGCGGCCAAGCGCGTCTTCAAGTTCAGTACGCAAAAGTTCCATTACGGCGGCATTTGCCGATACATAAATGCGTGCTTTGGCATTAAGTACGGTGTTTTGCAGCTTGCTGATAATTTCTGCGTTGCCTTTAATGGTTATATAACCTTCGGCTTCATTTTTTACACCAGGCAGTTCTTTTATAAGCGCGTCGCGCATTTCCGCCAGGCGGCGGATTTTATTATTGCAGAACTCCTCCGGTGCAACCGGCGTATAACGCGTCACTTTGCCTTCTTCCATTATATAGGCAGCGCCCTTTTCCACCAGCCCGGCCAGTGCCGTATAGGTGTTGGAGCGCGATATGCCTGTCTGCTTGGCAGCTTCATAGCCTGTAAGCCGTCCGGCTTTTACCAGCAGCAGGTATAATGTTGCCTCCTGGCGTGTAAGGTTAAAGTGCATTAAGCGTTCTACGATTTCCATTCCCCTCATTCAGCCCCTTGTATATTGTTCCTGTTTAAGAACACTATACTCTTTTTTTATGCGGTTGTCAATAACTAACCAAAAAATTTGCAAAAAAATAAGCAGGCCTTTTAAGCCTGCTGAACTTATATTGCTATTTTATCTTTTCAAAGGTATTGGTTAAGTTTGCAAAATCCTGCAGCGAAAGTGTTTCGCCGCGGCGTTTGGGGTCAATGCCCGCAAGGTTCAGCCATTCCTGTGCCTGCTGCGAGGTAATGCCCATATTCTTCAGCGCATTGCTTAACATTTTGCGGCGCAGCGAAAATGCTGCCTTTACCACCCGGAAAAACAGTTTTTCATCACAAATTTCCACCGGCGGCATGGTGCGGTTTTTGCACACCACAACAGCACTGTCCACGCTTGGTCGCGGAATAAAACTTGACGGCGGCACGATAAAGGCAATTTCCGGCTCTGTGTAATACTGCATGGCAACCGAAAGCGCGCCGTAATCTTTTCCGCCCGGCGCTGCCGTTATGCGCTCGGCAACTTCCTTCTGCACCATTATTACCATGCGTTCAAGCGGCAGCTTTTTTTCAAGCAGCGCAAAAATTATCGGCGTGGTAATGTAATACGGCAAATTGGCTGCAACCTTAAAGGTTTTGCCGCCCATGGCGCTATTAACATCAAGTTCAAGCACGTCGGAATTAATAACGCGCACGTTCTCATAGCCTTCCAGCGTTTTTTCAAGCACCGGCAAAAGGCGTTTATCCAGTTCAACAGCGGTTACGTCCGCACCGGTTTCTGCCAGTGCCTGCGTCAAAGTGCCAATACCGGGCCCTACTTCAAGCACCGGTTCTCCGGGCACAAGTTCTGCGGCAGCGGCAATACGGCGCACAATGTCTTCATCAATCAAAAAGTTCTGCCCGAGCTTTTTATCGGCATGCAGGTTAAACCTGCGCAATATATAGTTAGTAACTTCCGGTGTAGCAATTACAGGTTTCTTCATTCAACTTCTCCAATTTCCGCCAGTGCGGAATTAAATTCTTCGCGCGTTACGCCGTAGGTGTTAAGCCTTTGCAAAAAGCACTTGGCATTGCCGTAACCGACGCCCAAAAGCGCAGCCAGCTTATCGCGCCTTGCGCTTGCCATGCTGCCGCCGCTGAGCCCGTTTAGCATTAAATCACGCTCTGTAAATTCTTTCTGCGGCGTAAATTCATGATGGCGCACTTTGCCCAGCGCCGCTAAAATAGCTTTAGGGCTTGCCTGTTCCACGCCGACATCGCCGTTAGCGGTTGCATCAATGCGCGGTATAAAAGCCTGCCCCGCCTCCGGAAA